>JGI20166J26741_10855558_pt1 | contig 29279 bp, 22 predicted proteins | sample TergutCu122P5_FD_26741 | JGI IMG/M metagenome (IMG submission 26741)
TTATGGCCTTGATGGCCCCATCGCCGAGGATGCCGTCTACGAGCCCGATAACCTGTTTGATCGTGGCGATGATCTGCTGATAGTTGTTTGGATCAAGCTTGCCCCCTTATACTCAATCAATCCCGCATACCTGCCCTGCACATTATAATACTGAGATATGTCGTAGCTTTCCAGGTGTTTAAAATTGATTACACCGGCATTGCCGTTCACATCCACCGTTACGGTTATCCGGTCTTTTCCGATGACATTATGCGCGCCGATGTACGGCATTACTTCGACCGTTATATTATACCACGCATACGCCCCATCATTTGGAGCTGGATCGCTTTTTTCTATGCCGGCGATATCTGTATAGAACAGCTCCGTATTTGGATTCCCCGTTATATACTCCGAATAATAGGTGTTGACGGCAGCTTTGATTTGGGGCTGCAACAAAAGCAATATGACCGCATCCTTCGTTTTTTCGCCGATTTGATCAGCCGCGCCATCGGTTTCGGCGCTTGCTTTGCCGGGACAGCAGAGGGCGCAGAACAGCATGAGCAAAATGCCGTATAAGAATTTTTTCAAAGCCATCACCTTTTAACAGATCCGCCAAAATCACAAAACCCCGGGGCAGCCCCGGGGTTTGGCACAACCTTATGGAATCTAATAAAACCTTATACGAATCTCATTTTCACACCTTTCATTGTTCAATCGAAACGCGCAAAAGCTTTCTCGCTTTTGCGCCTCCCTCCAATGAAAGGGTTCAAATTGAGATTCGTATTACATCATTCCCATTCCGCCGCCCTGCGGCATCGGGGGCTCCGGCTCCTTGATGTCGGCGACGACGGCTTCTGTCGTCAGGAGCGTGGAGGCCACGCTGGTGGCGTTTTGGAGGGCGCTGCGCGTGACCTTCGTGGGGTCTATGATGCCCGCGTCGATCATGTTGACGTACATCTCGGCGATGACGTCAAAGCCGATGCCCGCGGCCGCCTCCTTGAGCTTGTTGACGACCACCGCGCCTTCAACCCCGGCGTTGTCCGCGATCTGGCGGACGGGGGATTCCAGCGATTTCATGACGATGGCCGCGCCGGTCTTCTCGTCGCCCTTGAGCTCGCCGACGACCTTGGCGACGTCCTTCATGGCGTGGATAAGCGTCGCGCCGCCGCCGGCGATGATGCCTTCCTCGACGGCCGCGCGGGTGGCCGCCAGGGCGTCCTCCATGCGCAGCTTCTTCTCCTTGAGCTCGGTCTCCGTGGGCGCGCCGACCTTGATGACGGCCACGCCGCCGGAGAGCTTTGCGAGGCGCTCCTGTAACTTCTCTTTGTCGAAATCGGAGGTGGTCTCGTCTATCTGGATCTTGATCTGCCCGATGCGCGCGTCGATCTTGTCTTTCTCGCCGCCGCCGTTGACGATTATGGTGTTCTCTTTCTCGACCTTTACTGTCTTGGCGCGGCCCAGCATATCGACGGTGGTGTCCTTGAGCTCAAGGCCGAGATCCGAGGTGACGACCTGGCCGCCGGTCAGGATGGCGATGTCCTCGAGCATGGCCTTGCGCCTGTCGCCGAAGCCGGGGGCCTTCACCGCCACGCACATGAACGTGCCGCGGATCTTATTGAGGATGATTGTGGCCAGCGCCTCCCCCTCGACGTCTTCCGCGATGATCAGGAGTTTTGAGCCGGTCTGGACGATCTGCTCCAGCACGGGCAGGATGTCCTGTATATTGGTGATCTTTTTGTCGGTGATGAGGATATAGGGGCTGTCGAGCTGAGCGACCATCTTCTCCATGTCGGTGCACATATAGGCGGAGAGGTAGCCGCGGTCAAACTGCATGCCCTCGACGAGATCGAGCTCGGTGTTCATGGTCTTGGATTCCTCGACGGTGATGACGCCGTCGTTTGAGACCTTCTCCATGGCGTCGGCGATCATCACGCCGACCTCGTCGTCGCCGGCGGAGATCGCCGCGACCTTGGCGATATGGTTCTTGCCGTCGATCTTCTGGCTCATGCCCTTTATGGCCTCCAGGGCGGCGGTTGTGGCCTTCTGCATGCCCTTCCTCAGGATGATGGGGTTCGCGCCGGCCGCGATGTTTTTGAGGCCCTCCTCGATCATGGCCTGCGCGAGGACGACGGCGGTGGTGGTGCCGTCGCCGGCGACGTCGTTGGTCTTTGTGGCGGCCTCTTTGACGAGCTGCGCGCCCATATTTTCAAAGGCGTCCTCGAGTTCGATCTCCTTGGCGATAGTGACGCCGTCGTTGGTGACCATGGGGGTGCCGTATTTCTTGTCCAGTACCACGTTGCGGCCCTTGGGGCCCAGCGTCACGCGGACGGTGTTGGCGAGTTTATTGACGCCGATCTCCAGGCCGGTCCTGGCCTCCACGCCGAATTTTATCTGTTTAGCCATTGTCTTCTCCTCCTATTATTGCTCGACTATCGCGAGGATGTCGCTCTGTTTGACGATCGTATACTCTTCTTTGTCCAGTTTGACCTCCGTGCCGGCGTACTTTGAGCAGATGACCCTGTCGCCGACCTTGACTTCCATCTTGATCTCCTTGCCGTCTACGACCCCGCCGGGGCCCACGGCCACAACCTCGGCCTCCTGGGGCTTCTCCTTGGCGGCGCCCGGCAGGACGATGCCGGATTTTGTCGTCTCTTCGGCCTCAAGCTGTTTCACGACAACTCTGTCGCCTAATGGTTTGAGTTTCATTGATAGATTCCTCCTTGTGGTTTCTTTGCTGTGATTGCTTTGTTTTAACTTTGTTGTAGCTTTGTTGCAGCTTCTTTGCTGTTGTCCTTTTGCCCGCCTTTGCGCGGCGGGTCTATCCGGCTTGCGCGGATATGGGTTATTAGCACTCACTTAAATCGAGTGCTAATCATCATCATTATGATAAAGTATGTCAAACAATAATGCAAACGCGTTTTTGGAGCATAATAAGTGAAAATGCGGAGAATCTCGCGCTATCCGTCAAATATTGCGGCCATATCTATTATTATCTCTAATTATTGCCACATATCTCACAATAATTCAATTTTATGGAAAATTTTTTTGCCCTTGGTTATGATGAACCGCTTATCCGGGTAATCCGAGGGCATTATAGTGTGGTCCCAAGAAGCGACCCTGACGTCGTCGATCCTCACGCCGCCCTGCTCTATAAGCCTGCGCCCCTCGCCGCCGGAGCTTATGAGGCCGGCGCGCTTTAACAGCTCGATGACGTTTATGCCGTCCGCGATCTCCGCGAGCGGTATCCGGGTCGTGGGGATGGAGCCGCCCTCCTGATCGGGGGCGGGGACGCCGGAGAACAGCGCGCGGGCGGCGGATTGGGCCTTGACGGCCTCCGCCTCGCCGTGGACGATCTTTGTGACCTCATACGCCAGGACCTCCTTGGCGCGGTTGATCCCGGCGTCCTCCAGCGCGCCCAGGCGGCGCACCTCGTCCATGGGCAGAAACGTCAATAGCGCCAGGCAGTTCTCCACATCCTGATCGTCGATATTGCGCAGGTACTGATAAAAATCGTACGGGCTGGTCTTATTGGGGTCGATCCATACGGCCCCGGCCGCCGTCTTGCCCATCTTGCGGCCGTCCCTGGACTGCAGCAGCGCGAACGTCATGCCGTAGGCGTCCGCCCCCTCCACGCGGCGTATCAGCTCCACGCCGCCCAGTATATTGGACCACTGGTCCCTGCCGCCGCACTGCATCAGGCAGTGATAGCGGCGGTAGAGCTCCAGAAAGTCATAGCTCTGCATCAGCATGTAATTGAACTCAAAGAAGGTCAGCCCGCGCTCGTAGCGGGTCTTATAGCAATCGGCCGTCAACATGCGGTTGACGGAGAAATGCACGCCGTATTCGCGGATGAAGGGCACGTATTTCAGCTCCATCAGCCAGTCCGCGTTGTTGACCATGCGCGCCTTGCCCTCGCTAAAGTCCAGAAAGCGCGACATCTGCTCCCGGAAACGGTCTATATTGCGCTGTATCTCCTGCTTTTCCATCACACGCCGCATGTCCGTCTTGTCCGTCGGGTCCCCCACCATGCCCGTGCCGCCGCCCAGTATCACTATGGGCCTGTGCCCGGCGCGCTGCATGTGCATCATCGCCATGATCTGCAAAAACCCGCCGATGGTCAGGCTGTCCGCAGTGGGGTCAAAGCCGATATAAAACGTCACGCTCTCCCGGCCCAGGAGCGCCTTTATCTCCTCGGCGTGGGTGCACTGCTCGATAAACCCGCGTTCGCTCAGGACGTCAAACACATTCTCCAAGATTATTCCTCCCGCGTCAATTTCCTTTTTTTAAAGTCCTTGACAATTATAATGTATGACGTTCAAAAAATCAACGCCGTATTGCCTTTTTTGACGGATTATCAATTTACAGCCATCGCAGAAATATTCCTTGATATCATTGAGAGCAGCAAAGATTTGGACGAGTGAAGGGTTGTCAGGGAGTTCGGCTTGGAACTGGCATTACATATGGAATGCGCGCAGACACGGCGAAACACTTCTGTTCGCGGGTCTGCGCGCAAACGCTTACGTTAAAATGACGTCACGGGAGCTTTTTACCGGCGGCCAGATACAGCTCATACCATTCTTCCCGCGTGAGGGGCGCTTTTTCCGCCTCAAAGATCTCCAGGAGGCGCTGTAGATTGGTGGTGCCGGTGATCGCCTGGATCTTCGCCGGATGGCGGAGGATCCACGCGATCACTATGGCGTTGTTTGTGACGCCGTACTTTTCCGCGAGGCGGGCGATGACGCCGTTTAAGAGGGGATATTTGTCGCTGCCCAGGAAGACCCCCTCGAAAAATCCGTACTGGAACGGCGACCACGCTTGTATGGTGATGGCATTGAGCCGGCAGTAATCGACGATGCCGCCGTCGCGCGCCGTCGCTTCGTCGTTAGTCATATTGACGTTGATGCCGGCGTCAAACATCGGGCAAAAGGCTATGCTGAGCTGCAGCTGATCAATCATGACCCTCCCGCCGCAGTATTTGTTCAAGAGGCTGATCTGCGCCGGGTTCTGGTTGCTGACGCCGAAATACCTCACCTTGCCCGATTTCTCCAGCTCGTCAAAGGCTTCGGCCACTTCCTCCGGCTCCGCCAGGATATCCGGGCGGTGGAGGAGCAGGATATCGACATAGTCCGTCTTGAGCCGTTTCAGGCTGCCGTCTACCGAGGCGAGGATATGTTCCTTTGAAAAATCATAGCAGACGCCGGGGCGGATCCCGCACTTGGTTTGCAGGATCATGCGCTCCCTGAGGGCGGGCGTCATGCCGACGGAATCCGCGAAATGCGACTCGGCCTCGCCGCCGCCGTAGATATCCGCGTGATCAAAGAAATTCCCGCCCGCTTCCATAGAGGCGCGGACCAGGCTGTCCACCGCCCTGGACTCGAGGCCGTTGATGCGCATACAGCCCACGCCGATGTGGGGGACGCTTATTTTGCCGCCGATCGAAATCTGTTTCATTGTCCATCTCCTGATTTTATTTATTTAACGTGAGTTCGACAGATCTTCTTTAGCGAAACTCAACAAAGCCGAGCTTTCATATCCCGTAGGGGCGGACGAGCTGTCCGCCCGCTGAATTAAAGGCATTCTATGATTACAGCTTTGCGGACGCGCAGTCAGCCATTCCCTCCGCCTTTCAGGCGGCACTAAGTCTTCCGGCTTTAGCCGGTTGTAGTGTAAGCGAGCAATCGAACCCACGTTATTTAATCATTTATTTAACCAGATACGCCAAAGCGGCGTTGTCGGGCTCGGCCGGACACGCCCGCGCCGCCGCCTCGGTGGTTATCGAGGTCAGCGGGGTGAAGCCGCCGCCCCAGAGGAACATCCTGTATGAATACCCCGGCCTGGCGTTTATGGCTCCGGCCCTGAGCGGCACATAGCCGCCGGCGCTCACCGCTTTTGTCACGGCGGAGGTATTTGTCAGCCTGCCCGCGGGATCATACTCGGCGTATATGAGGATGGCGGTCAGGTCGACGCCGCCGTCATTTTGAACCGATATCTCCGGGTTGAACACGCCGGGACCGGACAGCGCGGTCAGCTTGGGAACGACATTGGCGTCGGTCCGCGTGAGCAGCGCCGGTTTGACGATCACCGCCGCGCACGGGCTTTCAGACGCGCCGGAACCTGAGGCGGCCGCGCCCGCGACGAGGAAACCGCCGGCAGATGAGACCTGCGGCGCGCCGATGGCCGGCCAGACCGCCGGGACGTCCCGCGATGAGTTGTCGGAGCCGCTGGCTGTGACGGCCGCCGGGAGAGCCGGGATCTCGCCGATTTTTGTGGTCACGACGGCCGGGGCGAGCGTATCCGCCGAAGGCAGCGCGCGGTAAGCGAACCAATTGAATTTCGCGGTGACGGCGTCCGGCGCGCCGTTGCCCTCGGCGATAAATCCGATCGACGGCGTCCCGGCCAAGGCGACGGTGAGCGGTTTCGCGGCGAGCACCCACGCGGCCCCGTCCCAGAAATACCCGGTGTACACGTTGCCGTTTCTCACTATTTTGAGCGTGACGGTGTCGCCCGCGCCGGCGATATAGTTCTGCGAGCGCGTCTTATTGCTGCCGCCTCCCCAATACTGGACGTCGGTCTGGACGAGGTTGGCCAGACCCGGCACCCGGTCCTGGGCGCCGGCCGCGTCGCTCGTGTTTTCCAACCAGTTGCTGTTTGTCCCGGACCAGTTTTCGCTGGCGAACGTCAGCTTCTTGTTGCCGACGAAGGCATAGGTCAGCTTGACATAATGATCGCTGTCCACCCAGATGACCGGGCCGGCCTGCTGATAGTTCTCCGCGGCCGGTATATTGACGCTGCATATGGCCTCGTAGCTGTCGCCCGCGGGCGCGCTGCGGATTACGGACGTCCCGGACGTCTGCGTGTCATAGAAACCGCCGCTGCCGGCGGCGACGTTCACGTTGAAATAGCCGCCGCCCACACCGGACGTGTTGCCGCCGCCGTTATAAACGGTCCAATCCGCCGACGGCGCCGTCCCGTCGAAATTGTCTACGGTAAACGCGGCGGCGTTTGTCTGCGGGAACTGGCGGCCCTCATAAACGGCGTTCGTCTCCTGCCCGGTGCTGATGACCTGGACGTTCGCGAAGCTGGCGTTGGCGAGATACGTGCGGAAGCCGACCGCTCCGCGTGTGTATACCCTGTCGATGACGTCCACATATTCGGCGCCGTTCAGATACACCTTGATATGGTACCCCTCGCATATGACCTTCATCCTGTATACCGTGTTATAGCTGATGTCGGGGCAGTACACCCGCGCGATGTTGCGGTATGTGGTCTCGCCGTTGCCGTCGCCGTAGCGGTTCAGCTCTATGAACGCGGAGCCGGGGGTGCCGCTCCAGCACAGGAAGGCGCCGTAGCCGTTCAGGTTATCGACGCCGCTTCCCGGGAACGTGACGCGGAACAGCGGCCCCGCGTTGCCCGTGCCCGCGGTCAGCTTAACGTCGAGCTGATAGGTAAAGTTCGCGAAGTCCGTTTTCAGGTTGACCGTTTTATACCCGCTGGTATTGTTGCCGGGGACGGCGTATCCGCCCGCGCCGACCGTCGGCGTATACCCGCCGTAGGGCGTCCAGTCCCCGGCGGTCGTCATGTCGCTTTCATATGATATATTCGAGATCCCGGCGGGGTAGCCGCTCAAAGCGCCGGCCTGGCCGGAAGGCGGGGCTACGGTGCCGCCGTATCTGACCGGAGTGCCGAAGTTGGGCGTATCGTCGGCGTTCCATGTGAAGCGTTGCGCCCGCGCGGAGCGGCTGCCCCACCCGCCGGAATCGTTCGTGAACGCGTGATAGACCATCCAGTATTCCGTCCCGTCCGGGGATGTGGTGAACGAAGCGTGGCCGGTCCCCCAGGCCATTATATCCGTCCTGTCGGCGGGGGCGGGCTGCTGAAATACCGGGTTCGGCGCTTTCACCCATTTCGACGCGTCCAGCGGGTCGCCTCCCTGCGACGTGTCGAAGCTTATCATGCCGAGCAGATAGTCGTCCCTCCAGCTACAGTTCGCGGAGTACACGATATTGATTTTATCGCCGTGTATCAGGGCTTCCGGGCCCTCGTTGAGGATAAGCGCGTTGTTTGGCGCGAGCACCGTTTCCCAGCCGTACTGAGGCCGCGAAATCTCGACGCGGCTGCCGGCCGGGTCCAGTGTCCAGGGGTTTGTCATCCGCTGTATGTATAGCCGCTGCTCGCCGTCCACCGTGCCCGGCCAGCCGGCCCACACAAAATACAACTGCCCGTTGTATTCGAACACCGTGCCGTCGATGGCCCAGCCCTGCGTGTCCAATACGGCTTTCTGGGTATAACTGCCCGCCGGGTCCTGCGCGGCGCTCTCCAGGACCAGCATCCGGTGGTTGGCGTTGCTGCCGTTGTCGGCGGCGACGTAGATATACCATTTGCCCTGGAGATTAAACAGCTCCGGCGCCCAGATCTCTTTGTTGTAATTGGGGTCGGCGGGCGTCCAGACCGTCTTCATGGGCGCAACGCCGATGTCCTGGAGGCGGCGGGATTTCGCGATGCCCACGGAGGCGTCGCCTTGGCTTTTGCAGAAGTAATAATACCCGTCCCTGTACGTGACGAACGGGTCGGCGGAGCGCGGGGAAATGGGGTTTTGCAAGTTGTCAATGCCGTTGAGCGAGGCGGACGCCGGCACGGCCGTAAACATCATAACAAACGCGGTCATCGCGCAGAGCGCGGGCTTGATCAAATTTTTCATTAAAGAAGTCATCTCCCTTATTATTATAGTAGACAACGCGTCACTTCCCCGCCGCCGGGGCCGCCGAACCCCGTGCCAAAGCGGCGAGCCGCGCTTGCCAACCGCGAACGGGCGCGCCCCGTTCAAGACGCCAAACCAGGTCCCGGCCGCTACACCCCGCCTTCTCAAGCCGATTGCTTTGGTATGTGGTAATTATATCCTCATCGACGGTATTTGTCCATATAATTCCATTAATATGTGCAATAAAAAACTTTCCCAATCAATCAGTCATAAACTCTGCCGGTTACGCTTTCTTTTTCTGCGGCTGGCTTATGCCAATTCCTTGGGAACTGTTAAAATTCCTATATCCCCACCTTTAAACAGGCGGGTTTTTGTCGCTGATTTCAAATTCAGAGTGCTCTGAAAAGCTGGTTATAACGCTTGAATATTTTTTATTTCATTAATTCATAACAGTAGCTCAACAGCCACTTTTCATCGGTTCCAAGGACCTTGCATAGACAGGCAAATTCATATTCCGTGACGATTCTCAGGTTCCTCTCGATTTTGCTGATGGCCTGCTGATCAATTGAAACGCCGCATGTCTGTAGCTGTACGGCCAGTTCCTCCTGAGACATATTCAATGACTCTCTCGCGATCTTTACATTTTTATATACAGTATTTTTGTTATCGTAAAATTTGATCGTTTTCATTGTTGAGTTCCCGCACCCTATATCAGTTTAAAATTCCAGGAACGTTTGTGGGGGCGGACGGTTCTGTCCGCCCCCCCCACAAAAAAAGCATCAAACAGGCGTGTGTTTGTTTGCCGATTTCAAATCCAGGATGTTCTGAAAAGCACGCTGTAACGCTTGAATATTATCGGTATCAAAAAAGCCGGAGAGGCGAATGAAGTCGTCAAAGTTCAAACCCTCCGTTCTCGTCGCTCCGAATACCAGGGCATCCAGGGATACATCAAGCTCCTTTGAAATATTGACCAGGTTTTTAACCGTCAAATTCTGATAAGCGTTTTCCATTTTGACATAGTTGGAAAAGGTTATCCCCAATAGCTCAGCCATCTTTTCTTGGGATATTTTCTTTGTCATCCTGTACGCTTTGATGCGTTTCGCAATTTCATGCGTATATATGCGTTTTTCTTTGTTTTCCATAAATAATCCCACCCTTGCAATCAGAAGTATATTAAAAACTGCCTCCAATATCCATTCATTATTGGGTTTTTATTGACCCAATAATGAAATATGTGTTAATATAAATATGATTCGAGGTGAAAATATTTATGGAATTATTTAGAGAAATACTGACAGATATCTTATCAAAAGATGGGGTCAATGTCAGCTTTCCGAACTTAAAATCAGGCGCGGCGGAAACTGTAGAGCTTGAATCTTTTAAGGCGCTGCAAAGAATAAAGGCCGTCCTCGAAAACGACGGCCTTTCGGATTTTGAATGCGTTGAAAGAATTGTTTGTATATTTGAGGATATCGGGAGCGGGTGCGGCGGCAGGCATGATTTTTAATTCTTCATTTAATTCTTCAATATGACCCGGGCGAGGACGTCCGCGAGCGGTTCCATGGCGTTGTACGCCTCCTGCTTGGTGTTGGTGTTGGCCCCGACCTCCACCAGCGTGGATTCTGGCAGCATGTGCAGGCTGTAGCGCCACGCGTTTAAGTATATCTTTTTTGAAAAACCGGGGTAGAGCGCGTCCGCGGCGAGCTTGAGCTGGAAGCTCAGGGCCAGGTTTGTTTTGAGATACGGGTTTGGCAGGCTGCTGATCCTGTTCAGGCTGCCGTTGTCGTTGATAAGGCACAGGCCGTTGAAGAACATGACCTGGGCCATGGGCTTCCCGTTGACGTCGGTGACGAGATGGATGTTGTCGTTCACGCCGTCGCGGTGCATGTCGATGGCGAGCTGGATCGTGGGGTTATCGGCCAGCAGCTTCTTTACGCTGGGCTCCTCGCGCTCGTACGCGCCCATGACCTGGCGCTGGCCGTTGACCATGTCGAAGACGCCTTTATAATGCAGGGTGTTTATGCCGTATTTTTGCTCCAGTATGCGCGTCAGCAGATCGCCTGCGCCCATGATCCCCTCCGCGGGGTCCTCGCTGTCCTTAAACGTCTCCTGTGAATGCGTGTGGAAAATCAGGATTTTCGGGCCTTCGCCGCTGTTGTCTATCCTGAGGTCCGCGGCGGCGAATGCGGCGGCGTCAAACAGGCTGGGCGAGAAGCCAGTCTGCTCGTCCACTATATACATCGCGTTTTCCATGTAGTTTAAGTCATTCAAGCGGTCAATATCGACGGGCGTCTTGCCGGAATCCGCGGCGTCCGCCTGCAAAGCCGCGGCGCTCGTCTCGGAATCCTCCGAAGAGAGTTGCAGGACCTGATCGCCGACGCCGATGATCTGGGGCTGCCGGGGGGATCGCGCCGCCCCGGAAGCGGCCGCCTGTCCGGAGGCTTTGCCGGCGGCCCGGCCGGAAGGGCCCAGCGAGGAGGGCGTCTCCGTATAGCCTGTTCCGGACGCGGTTCCATCGCCGCCGCCGTGGGCGCCCGAACCGTTGCCGCCCGTATCCGCGGCGGCCAGGCCGTAAAACGGCAGCGCCTGATACAGCCCGCCCTGGGCCAGGGCCATGGCTTTATCGTGATAGCATATAAACGCCAGCATGACCAGCGACAGAAAAAAGACCCGCGCGGCCCTTCCAAAATAAGCGTGTGAAGTCTTTTTTCTGCGCACCAAATAGCCCCCGTATCATCGGCTTATTATATATCTATACCGGACGGGGGCCAAATATTCCTGCCGCTGATTTTACGGGCTGGGCGAGAAGGCGGTGGAGCCGGGGGAGAGCGGGACCACGAACACTTCCGTTCGCGTCGGGTTGATGTGAACGGTGAGCTGGAGGGCCGCCGCCAGTTTTCGCGTGGAGGGATCAAAGGACACGTCAAAGGGGATATTGTTGCGGACGAGATAATCCGTCACCGCGTTGAACTCATACAGAGCAACCGGCTGATTGGTCATAATCCGCCTGAATACGCCGTCGGAATACAGCGCCGCGACCAAATTGTCGTCACAATCCATGTCCTTCACCCCCAAATCACAATACGGTTGTCCTCTTTAACAGTGTATGCGCGGAACGCGGAATGGTGATTCGCCGGCCGAAGCTTATGTGATCCCGTGCGTGGACCATAGGCAATCTCTATTAACTTCACAATCAGTCATTGCGAGCGAAGCGAAGCAATCCAGTACACGCGTAAACCGGGACTTCCTGGATTGCCTCGCCGCTCCGCTCCTCGCAATGACGGGTTTATAGAGGTTGCCTATAATTGTACGGTGATTGTGGTTTTGGGGTTTATGTGCACCGTCAGTTGAAGGGAGCGCTCGTCTTTGCGCGTGCCGGGGACATACGCTACTTCGAAGGGGATGTCCGTCGCCATCAAAAAGCCCATCGCCGCATTGAGTTTATAGACGGCCGCAGCGCCGTCCTTGGCGAGCAAATCTATCAAAAGCGGCAGAAACAGCGCGTCAGCCCGGCCGCCGCCCAACGCCATGCGAACCACCCCATTCGGATTGAGTTAAGGTATTATATTATCCATTAAATTCAAACGTCACTTTTTATAAAAAATTTTATCAAAATACGCCAAAATAACATTAAATATTCCTTGACGTCCTCCGGCTTTGCCATTATAATAAAAACGTTGGAATTTTTTCGGTTCCGGCTATACACGCAACAGAGGAGGACGCATTTTAAATGAAAGCGCGGAATGGCATCTTTTTTTTCCTGATTCTATTGGTCGCGGCGGGGCTTTGCTATATAGCGTATTCTGGCATTCCCGGCACAAACGGCATGCTCGGCGTGGCAAACATCAAGCAGGGCCTGGATTTAAAGGGCGGCGTCACCATCGTCTACCAGGCGGCAAAGGACAACCCCACCGCGACGGAGATGAAAACGGCTCTTTCGCTTTTGCAGGGGCGTCTCTCGCGTTTGGGTTTCAATGACGCGGAAGTGGTTCAGCAGCAGTCGAACCGTATCCGCTGCGATATCCCCGGCGTCACCGACGTGGAGCAGACCGTCAAGGATCTCGGGCGCACGGCGCAGCTTCAGTTTACGGACACCGCCGGCACTGTGCTCCTGACCGGCGCCGACGTCGTCAAGGCACAAAAACAGGTCGTCAGCAATACCCAGACTGTCGGCGCCGGCCACAATATCGAGATCGCCTTGCAGTTCAACGCCGAAGGCGCCAAGAAGTTTGAGGACGCGACGGGCGCCAATGTCGGCAAGCCCCTGAATATAGTGCTCGACGGCCAGGTTATAAGCGCGCCGACCGTTCAGGCCAAGATTAGCGGCGGAAACGCCGTCATCACCGGCAGTTTCACCGCCCAGGAGGCGGACCAGCTCGCGGGCGATATCCAGGCGGGTGCGCTGCCGTTTGACCTGACTATCCTCAGCCAGGAAAACGTGGGGGCGCGCCTCGGCGCCAACAGCCTCATCAGCAGCATTTACGCCGGCATAATCGGGTTCATACTGATATTTTTATTTATGCTGATTGTGTACAGGCTCTCCGGGCTCACCGCCAACATCTCGCTGTTTATATATCTGGCACTGGATCTGTGCATACTGAGTTTCTTCGGTACATTCTTCAACCTCTCGCTGACCCTGCCCGGCATAGCGGGCATAATCCTCTCCGTGGGCATGGCGGTGGACGCCAATATCATCATCTTCGAGCGCATGAAGGATGAGTTCGCCAACGGTAAATCGCTGCGGGTATCGGTGGACGCGGGATTCCACAGGGCCTTCCCCGCCATATTCGACAGCCACATGACGGTCATAATCACCGGCCTCGTGCTCTTATGGCTGGGCACCGGCACGGTCAGGGGCTTCGCCCAGACGCTTCTGATAGGGACTATATTGTCCCTCTTTACCGCCTTGACGGTGACGCAGATGCAACTGCGCAACCTGCAGGGCACCGGGCTCAATAACCCGAGACTGTTCGGAGCGCATAGGGGGGCCGCCAAATGAGGACATTGAATATTGTCAAACACAGAAACCTGATCTTTCTCATATCCATCGGCCTGATGGTCATCGGCCTGCTGTTCATGATCGTCCATATCGCGCTGGGCAACGGCGCCTTCAACTACGACGTCGAGTTTACCGGCGGCACGGCGCTGACCTACGACATACAGCAGCCCTTCAACAACGACGACGTGCAGAAGATCGTCCAGGACACCACGGGTGAACAATCCCCGCAGGTACAGAAAATCATCGGCACAAACCAGGTCAGCATCAAGACAAAGGCGCTGGAGCAGGCTACCGTCACAAAACTGACGGACTCTATCGACCAGAAATACGGCATCGAATCCAGCGCGACGTCCCTTTTGAGCCAGAGCAACTTCAGCGCGGTGATGAGCGCGGAGATGCGCAACACCGCGGTTTTGGCCATCGTCGTGGCCTGCATCTGTATCCTGCTCTATGTATCGATACGTTTCCGCAATATCAAGACGGGCGGCAGCGCGGTCATAGCCCTGGCGCATGACACCTTCCTGGTCGTGATGGCGTACGCCGTGTTCAGGATCCCGCTCAATTACTCGTTCATCGCGGCGGTCCTGACGATCCTGGGGTATTCCATCAACGCCACGATCGTCATATTCGACCGCGTCCGCGAGAACAAGGGCCTAATGCGGCGCCCCACGAACGAGGAGCTCATAAACGTCAGCGTTTCGCAGACGGCGGTGCGGTGCGTGTTCACATCGCTCACCGTGGTCTTTACGACCGTGTCCATGTACATCCTGGGCGTGCCGTCCATAAGGGACTTCATGCTCCCCATCACCATCGGCGTCGTGGCGGGCACATATTCCTCCATCTTCCTTTCGGGTTCGCTGTGGTATGTGCTGACCATGGGCAAGAAGGCCTTTGGCAAGGACGCTGGCGAGAGGCCGGCGGAGGCGCTCCGGCCCGCGAAGGCCGTCGCCGGCGGGGGCGATGTCGCCGATAACAATGTAAATGCCGGCAGCGCGGTCTCCAACGCCAGGCCCAAAGCCAAATCCGGCGCCGCGAAAAAGGCCAAGCCCAGGTCCAGGGGCAGGTAGATATATTTATTCCATAGTTTAATTCGCAATGCCGACCGCGCCGCGCGCGGTCGGTTAATTTTTGCATCGGGGGAGTCGGATGGTGCGCAGCAAACCGAGATGGATATTGACCGCGGTTGAAAACGATGTGGAGCTGATGAGCCGGACCCTGGGCATAAGCGAGATCATGGCGGTCTGCATGCTCAAGCGCGGCGTTAATACCAAAAACAGCGCGATAAAATATTTAAACCCCCGGCCGGAGTATCTGTCGGACGGCCGCCTGCTGGAAAACCTCGCGGCCGCCGTTTCGTTGACGCTTTACCGCATGGGTAACGGCGAGAAGATCGTCGTATACGGTGATTACGATGTGGACGGCGTCTGCGCGGCGACGATCATGTGCAAGGCTCTGAAGCGCCACGGGGCGGACGTCCGGTATTATATCCCCCACCGCGAGAGGGAGGGGTACGGGCTCAACGCCGCCGCAGTGGAAACGCTCGCGGCGGACGGCGCCGGGCTGATCATAACCTGCGACAGCGGCATCTCCGCCGTCGAAGAGATCCGTCGGGCGCGCCGGCTCGGGGTGGACGTCATCGTGCTCGACCATCACGAGCCGCGCTATACGGAAACTGACGGAGCCAGGGCAAACATTATACCGGAAGCCACGCTCATCGTAGACCCCAAACTGGGCGCGGGCCCCTCGCCGTTTGACGGCCTATGCGCGGCGGCGCTCGCCTATAAATTCGCCAAGCTGCTGTATCAGCAGAGCCAAACGCCCTTTGAGGAGGAGGACGAGTTCCTCGTATTCGCCATGCTGGCCACGTTTTGCGACATTGTGCCGCTGACCGGGGAAAACAGGATCATCGCCAAGCTCGGGCTGGAGATCCTCAATAGAAACAGGGGCGTGAACAAGGGCCTTGCCAAGCTCATTGAGCTGCGGGGCCTCATGGAAAAAGAGATAGACGACTTCGCCGTGGGCTTTATCATAGGGCCCTGCATAAACGCCGCCGGGCGGCTGGAATCCGCCGCGCTGGCCGTGGAGCTGTTTATGTCCGGCGACGAGGGCGTTATCGCCAATAACGCCGCGCTGCTCTATGAGCTCAATGAGCGGCGCAAGGCCCTGACCGCGGCCTGTTACGACAGCCTGATCGGCCAGATCGGGAGCGACGGCGGGCGCGGTCCGGATAAGATAATGCTGGTATACGACGAGGCGGCGCCGGAAAGCGTCATGGGCATCGTCGCGGGGAGGCTCAGGGAGCGCTTTTGCCGCCCCGTCATCGTGTTGACCAGAAGCGGCGGGGCCATCAAGGGTTCGGCCCGCTCCATCGAGGGCTACAATATATTTCAGGCGCTGCTTCGGCACAAGGAGCTGTTTTCTCATTTTGGCGGTCACTACATGGCGGCGGGGCTGACGCTGGCCGACAGCAGCGCCGGGGGCGTCGACGACCTGCGCAGGGTCCTCAATGAGGAATGCGGGCTGACGCCGGACGATCTGACGGAAAAACTCTATATCGACGCGGAACTGCCCATAGAGCGGGCCACGTATGCCCTGGCGGCCGAGCTGGCGCGGCTGGCCCCTTTCGGCAGGGATAACCGCCAGCCGCTGTTTGTGGCGGCCGGCCTCACGCCGGAGTATGTCCGCGTCATCGAGGCCAAGAATACCCTCCTGCTCTCATTTGGCGCCGGCGCAAAAACGCCGTCGGGCTACGGGCGCTCATTCAAGACGATATGCTTCGGCATGGTCGATTATTTTACAGAGCAGGCTTCGGCGATTTTCAGCGACGGGGAGCTGCAAAGGCTGCTGGCCGGCATCGTCCGCGGGGTGCCGCTATCCATGGATATTCTGTATACGCCGGAGATCGACGAGTATAAGGGCGAAAAGCAGGTGCAGGGGCGGCTGATAGATTTTACGCTCAAAAGGCGCGGCGAGTGATGGCGATTGCGGACGCCGCGCATACAAAAAGCGGGCCGAACGCTTTAAGCTTTGGCGTTCAGCCCGTTTTTTTGGCCTCTATTTATTGAAATACCTTTGCAGCAGCCCCTGGAACGCCGAGCCGTGCCTGGCCTCGTCCTTGCACATCTCGTGCACGGTGTCGTGGATCGCGTCCAGATTGAGCTGTTTCGCCTTTGTGGCCAGGTCCTTTTTGCCCTGGCAGGCGCCTCTTTCGGCCGAGACGCGCATCTCGAGGTTGGTCTTTGTGCACGGCGCGAGCACCTCGCCCAGCAATTCCGCAAACTTTGAGGCGTGGTCAGCCTCCTCATAGGCTATGCGCTTGTACGCTTCCGCGACCTCCGGGTAGCCCTCCCTGTCCGCCTGGCGGCTCATCGCCAGGTACATGCCAACTTCCGTACACTCGCCCTGGAAATTCATCTTCAAACCCTCGATGATCTCCGGGTCCACGCCCTTGGCGATGCCGATCACGTGGCCGTCCGCGAAATCCGCGTCGTCCTTTTTCTCGATGAACTTTGAGGCGGGAGCGCCGCACTGCGGGCACTTTTCTGGCGGCTCGGCGCCTTCATGTACATAACCGCATACCGTGCAAACAAATTTTTTCATTAAACAATTCCCCTTATATTTAATTTATTTTAAAGCTTGTCTTATCCGGCCGTCAATAAATACGGCCTCGCGAAGGTGAAGAGCTGATTGCTCATGGCGTAATTGGCCTTTTCGATCGCGATCTCGGCGCTGAGCACGCCCAGCTTCGAATTTTCGACGTCGTAGAACGTCGTGGAGCCGACCGAGTAATTGATGAGCGCTTTGTTGTAGGCGTCCTTCGCCGTCTGAAGGGTGATGTCATTGACCTTCATCGCGGCGTCCTGCTGCTGTATCGCGTTGTAAGCGGAGCGGACGGCCTTTTCCATGGCGGTCCTGGCGTCGTTGTAGGTCTTCATCGCCTGGTCATATTTGTTGTGCGATTCCTGCCAGGAATTGTCCAGGCTGGAGTCATACGTGTTGTATATATACTGGGCCAGATCCCTCTGCTCCTGGGCCATCTTCATGGATATATCGCTGCTGAGCGCGGTTGAGACGTAGGAATCCACCGAACCCTTAAGCGGCTGGATGTCGGGCGCGAAATCGACGACTATATCGGCGTCAAACTTAAGCCCCATCATCTGATTGAGCGCCTGGCGCTGCGACTTTAGGTTGAGCTGCGCCTGATCGAGGCTCTGCTGGCTCTTATCCAGGGCCTGCTGCGCGGTGACTATATCGACGGCGGCTACCATGCCGAGCTGCCCCTGTATCTTCAGGTTGGTCAGGTTGAGATTCGCCACGCGTATGGAATCCTGAGCCGACTGGATGTCCATCGCCGACCCGAGGATCGTGGTGAGCTGGGCGCGGAGCTTCTGTTCCTGCTGATCCCTTGCGATCTGCTTGTTGTAATCTGCGTCGGAGATCTGGATATCGTAGCTCTTCATCTGACGCGTGTTGGCGGCCAGATAACTCATATCGGTCGAAGCGTTTATACCCATGGTGTTGCGCAATCTTTTGGTCGTATCCAGATTGCTGTCGATGGTCTTGATGACGCCGGAAGTGTCGATGACCTTGCTGAGCGCGTCCGCGTAGGCGATGACCTCCGTTTTATCCGTCACAAAGCCCGCGCTCTTTAAGACCGTGATGTTCTCCGGGAGCGGCTCAAGCACGATGCTCGAATCCGCGGCGTTCCAGAGCGCTTTTTGGTTGTAAACGTCCCCGATGACCGAAATGGGTATCATCAGGCTGCCGCCCACAATCTGGGCCGGGCCGGGCATCCGGACGTCCGCGCCGTTGATTTCGGCCGTATCGCTGCCCAGGGTGAACACGGCGTTCAGTTTCGTCTTGGCGTTTGCGGCCGTGGCGGTCTTGGCCGCGTTGTCCCAATCGACCGTGCAGCCTATGGAGCTGAACACGTCGCGCATCCCGGCGTACATGTAACCGGAGATCGAGATGGGGGCGACCTTCAGCGTAATCGGTTTGCCCGGCACATTGAGCGTCGCGCCGAAGACCTGCGCGCTTGTGAGGGCGCTGAGCGCGAGGCTCGCGGCGACCGCGCCGCCGATGATTTTTTTATACGCATGTTTCATAATAATACCTCTATTAATATTTATTGGCATTTGTTTTTTTATATAGCTGTTTCGGGCAATAAGCGCCTGCGACGTACACGAAAACTCCTTAAATATGGCATTTTCTCGTTTTCATAGCGGTCTCTTTTCAATCGAATTAGCTATATCATTGGTCCGTAAAATCGACATACTCGATAAAATTCTGCGTAAGATTGCCCTGCGCGGAGTCCCCGAACAGCGTTATGGGTATGCACACCTTTAGCCTGTTCGGCCTATCGACGGGCAGTTTCTGGAAGCTCATCTGGGCGTCTTTCACGGGCTGGCCGACGATGATCCCGTTCTTCCATATCTGGTTATAATTCGGGTCCGCCGTATAGCGCGCGCCGTCGTATTCTATATACGCGTCGTTGATATCGACCAGGCACTGATTGCCGGCGTTGTCGTTTGTGATGTCGACGTTTAATATGGAGTTCTGATCCGTCGCGACAATGCCGAAAACGTTGAGGGTGATGTTGCTGTAGCTGACCTTCGCGGGGACCGGGGTGCCTATAATCTGCGCGGCGCCGCTGTCCTGAGCGGCGGTTCCGCTCTGCGCCGCTTTATCGGGCTCGGGCGTTTCCGGGGCGGGCACATACTCCACCTTGGCCGGGGGCGACGCTATGATGACGCGCCGGCCGGCGTCGTCGTAATCGACCTTCGCGCCCATGGTCTCGGCCACCAGGCGCGCGGGCGTATAAACGCGGTCCTGATAATTCAAGACGTGATAACCGTCCGGCAGCGGAATCGCTTTGCCGTCGATCTCAATGGACACCTCATCGGAGAGGAATACGGAGATGGTCTTGCTGGACGCCCCGACGCTCACCGTGGCACCCAGGCACAACACCGAGACAATGACGGCGGCAACCGTCCTGCGCCTGAATTTAAAACCTGATTTCATAAAAAAATCCCTCCTTGTCGCTTTATAATTTTTTTTGAGTGTCAATAACATATTTTGCGCTTTAACACCGATTTTATTATGTAACGTCAGGGTTGCATCCGGTTCCGCCCAAAACCGGTTTTATTGCAATAAAGCTATTCTACACTAAAGTCCAGGTCCAGTCAAGCGCCGCAAGGCGCGCGGAACTAATTTTAACATATTTTTAACATACGACACATTGTGTTGGCAATTCCGAGATTGCATATGCCCGTCGATTTATGTATAATGTGTTTATACTAAGTCACCCATTGATACTGTACTGACTTTGAGCTTGTTCAAAGTCAGTACAGTATCAATGGGTAGCGGCCCCGCCGCACTCTTGAAATCGTGCGCTCTTCTCGATTTCAAGAGTGACTTGGTTTTAAAGCGGGGTGTTTTATGAAAATAACCATCGGCATAGACATCGGCGGGAGCCGCACAAAGATCATCGGCATTGAGAGCGCGCCGGACGGCTCGAAGAACCTGAAAAGCCCCATGCTGGTGATCTCCGGGGACCCCGTGGCGTCCCTGTTCGGGGCCTTCGGCAAGTTCATCGACGAAAACTCGCTGGTCCTTAGCGATGTGGAAAAGGTGGTGCTCACCGGCGTGGGCGCTTCGTTCGCCAGCCGGCAGATATTCGGCCTGCCTTCTTTTAAAGCGCCGGAATTCCTGGCCATAGGCCGGGGCGGGCTGTATCTGTCCGGGCTGGGCCGGGCCCTCATCGTCAGCATGGGCACGGGCACGGCCCTCGTGCTGGCCGACGGGGAAAATATCGTCCACATCGGCGGCTCCGGCGTGGGCGGGGGCACTATCATGGGCCTGAGCGGGCGGCTTTTGAATATACGCGATATAGATATCATCGCCGGGATGGCCTCGAGCGGCGATCTGGGGCGCGCGGACCTGCTGGTCAGCGATTTGGTAAAGGATGGCCTGCCGGGCCTGCCGCCGAGCACGACCGCCTCAAACTTCGGCAGGGTCAGCGACATCGCCACGCCCAACGATCTGGCGCTGGGCCTGTTCAATATGGTCTATCAGACCATCGGCATCATATCCGCCATGTACCTGAAGAATACGGATATCAATCATATAGTCCTCACGGGCAGCCTGACCAAGACGCCGTGTTGCGCGGGTATCTTCGATACGCTGAGCAAATTGTACGGGGTGCGTTTTATCATCCCGGAATACGCGGAATACGCCACTGCCCTCGGCGCGGCGCTCTGTCAGACGCCGCGGAACGGAACCCTGTAAACGGTGGGCGGGGTGCTTATTATCGGCGGCGGGGCAGCGGGGCTTATGGCGGCGGTTTCCGCGGCCGGGAGCGGGCGCGGCGTGTTGATCCTCGAAAAGAACGCCAGATTCGGCAGCAAGCTGTCCATCACGGGCAAGGGGCGCTGCAACCTGACCAACGCCGTCCCCGTGGAGACGATGCTGGACAATATACCCGGCAATCCGCATTTCCTCTACAGCGCGCTGTACGCGCTGGACAGCGATGCGACGGTCGCGCTGTTTGAGAGCTTTGGGCTGAGGACCAAGACGGAGCGCGGCAACCGCGTGTTCCCGGCTTCCGATAAGGCCAGCGACGTCGTGCGGGCCTTTGAGAGGCGGCTTAGCGCGCTGGGCGTGGGCGCGGAGTACAATACGGCGGCGGAAGCCCTGATATGCGAGGGCGGAGCGGTGACCGGCGTCAAAACCTCCGACGGGCGGATCTTTTATGCCGAAGCCGTCATCATCGCCACAGGCGGGCTCAGCTACCCGCTGACGGGCTCCACGGGCGACGGCTACAGGCTCGCGAGGTCCGTGGGGCATACCGTGACCAAGCTGCGCCCGTCGCTGGTACCGCTTAAAACCGCCGAGGATTTTGTCCCGCTGCTGGAGGGCCTTAGCCTCAGGAACGTTTCCGTCCGCGTGACTGCGGGCGGGCATGATGTGTATAAAGGCTTCGGGGAGATGCTGTTCACGCGCGGCGGCGTCAGCGGGCCGCTGATCCTGACGGCGAGCCGTATGCTCGCCGGCCAATACGGCCGCTCCCCCGCGGTTTCCATAGATTTAAAGCCAGCCCTTTCATATGACGAGCTGGACGCGCGGATACTGCGCGATTTTGAAAAATACCTCAACAAGGCGTTTAAAAACAGCCTGGACGATCTGCTCCCGGGCAAGCTGATACCCGTGATAGTCCGCCTCAGCGGCATCGACTCGGCAAAACAGCCCAATTCCATAACGCGGGAGGAGCGGCGGCGTCTCGTGGCGCTGTTAAAGGATTTTACCCTGACGGTGACCGGTTTCGGCGGATTTGACGAGGCGGTCATAACGTGCGGCGGCGTCAGCGTGGACGAGGTCGATCCCTCCACGATGCAGTCCAAGCTGGTCAAAGGGCTGTATTTCGCGGGGGAAGTCCTGGACCTGGACGCGCTGACGGGCGGGTTCAACCTGCAGATAGCCTTTTCGACGGGGTGGCTGGCCGGGACTTTGTCCCAGAGGCTAGAAAAAAGAAGAGGCTAGAGGCTGGAAAAAGGCCAAAGGCCAGAGCGCGGTATCCGTAGGGAACGGCTTGACCGTTCCACCTACCGTGAGGCTAGAGGCTAGAAAAAAGCCAGGGGTTAGAGGCTAGAAAAAGGCAAAGGCCGGAGCGCGGCACCCGTTGGGAACGGTTTTGACGTTCCGCCCGCCTTGAGGCTAGAGGCTAGAAAAAGTCAAAGGCCGGTCGGAGCGCGGTATCCGTAGGGAACGGTCTTGATCGTTCAGCCTGCCGGATACGATGACGGCGCGGATTATTTTACGTATATTATTCGATTAATTCTTTAGTCCGGCGAACGGCCAAAATCCGCCCTAAAGTCGATAAAGTCAAGGGTTTCGTATCCTGTAGGGGCGGACGACCCTGTCCGCCCGCCAAACTAAAGGCTCCCGATAATTTAGCGTGGGTTCGATGGAATAGAATGCTCGGGGTTTGCATGTTTAAACATAATTCAGCGCGTATTTACTGGATTGCTTCGCGCGTTTACCGCATCTGATCTCAAGCGCATGAGCGCTCGCAATGACAGATAAACCGGAGCGCGCCGCAATTCGTCATTGCGAGCGCTCATAACTTTAGACCGCCTGATTGTCAACGCGCGAAGCAATCCAGTTCGTCGAACGTACATTAATTTACGGTTTGCTGACGCGCGAAGCGTACGTTTGCGGCCAGGTTTAAGCTTTTCGCTATTCCGGTATGGACGCGGGCGGACAGGGTCGTCCGCCCCTACGGGTCCCGAAACCGGAATCTTTATCCGTTGAACCGACGTTAAATTATATCGACGCAATTGAAATTATTGGCCGATAACAATGTCGCATACTGTACAAAGAGGGAATTCAGTGGATGATTTAAATTTGAACGGTTTAAAGCCTGACAAGCCCATCTCCGTCGCGATAGACGGCCCGTCCGGCGCGGGAAAGAGCAGCGTCGCGCGCGCCGTGGCGAAGAGCCTCGGCCTGGTTTACGTGGACACGGGGGCCATGTACCGCGCCGTGGCGCTGCATTGCATGAACAGCGGGGCGAGCCTCTCCGACGAGGGGCATATCATAGGTTCCCTCGAAAGCATAGAGATCGGTATAAGATTCGCGAACGGCGCTCAGAAGATCTTTCTGGGGGCGGAGGACGTGACGGAGCGCATACGCACGCAGGCGGTGGCGGACGGCTCGTCAAAAGTCGCGGTGGTAAAGGCCGTGCGCGACAGGCTCGTCGAGATACAGCGCGGCATCGCCAGGGGGCAGAGCGTCATCATGGATGGGCGGGATATCGGCACGCACGTGTTGCCCTGCGCCGATTTAAAGATATATCTGGACGCCAGCGTGGACGTGCGCGCGCGCCGGCGCATCGGGGAGCTGGCCTCAAAGGGCTTGTCGGCGCCGTTTGAGCTGATCCGCAAGGAGATAATCGAGAGGGACCGGCGCGACACAGACCGCGAGTTCTCGCCGCTACGCAAGGCGGCGGACGCCGTCGTCATCGACACGAGCCGCATGACGTTCAACGAAGTAAAAGCGAAAATCTGCATGTTGATCAAAGAAAAGGTAAATACTATAAGCGGGTGAGCGATGGAGGTAAAGACCGCGGAACACGCGGGGTACTGTTACGGCGTTTCGCGCGCGCTGAGCGCCGTTTACGCCTCGGGCGCGGAGAATCTGTGCACGCTCGGCCCCCTGATCCACAACAGGGCCGTCGTGAGCGATCTGGAAAGCAGGGGCGTGCGCCTCATAAACGAGCTGAGCGATGTCCCCGAGGGCGCCAACGCCACCGTCGTCATACGCTCCCACGGGGTCCCGCCCTCGGTCTACGATGAGCTCAAGGCCCGCGGCATCGGTTTTTTGGACTGCACTTGCCCGCATGTTCGCAAAATACATCATATTATTAAAAAAAGCTTGACATTTGATCGAAAAATAATAATAATTGGAGATATGAGGCATCCTGAAATAATCGGTCTCAACGGCAACGCCGGGAACGCCGCCGTGATCATCCCGGATATCGGCGCGGCCAACGCGCTGGACATCGGTTCCGTCTTTGAAAATTACGCGGCCAACGCACATAAAGGGTGCGACCTGGTCGTCCAGACGACGTTTATAAGGGAGCTGTTTGATGAGATAACCGGGGTTTTAAAGCTCAAATGCGCGGCGGCGGGCATCGATTTAAACATTTACGACACCATCTGCTCCGCCACGGCCCTGCGCCAGCGGGACGCCGCGGAGCTGTCCGCCTGGGCCGACATCATGGTCGTCCTGGGCGACGAAAGCAGTTCAAATACCTCAAAGCTTGTGAGGATCTGCGCCGAGCGCTGCCCGAAGACCTATTTATGCAATTCCATAAGGGATTTTAAATTGACAGATGTCTTAATAAACAGTAAAATAATAAACGCTAAAATTGGCATCACAGCCGGGGCCTCTACGCCGCCGGATATAATAAAGGAGGCATTTCATAAGATGAATGAATTAGAGGGCATGGCAATGGAGGAAAACAGCGAGCTTATGCAGGCGGAACAAACGCAGGCGGATCAGGTGTGGTCAGACGATTTCCAGCCCGACCAGGTTCAGCCTGAGCAGGTCCAGCCGGACCAGGCCGCGCCTGAGCAGCTTCAGGCGGATCAAGATGTTCAGCCGGAACAGGACGTTCAGCCGGATCAAGTTCTTCAGGCGGAACAGGACGTTCAGGCGGAACCCGCGCAGGAGCAATCCGATCAATCCGATCAACCAAATCCGGACCAGGCCAAGCCGGATCAAGCAAGGCCAAAATCATTTGAGGATATGTTAAACGAATCGTTCGTTGCGTTACATACAGGCGACGTCGTTAAAGGAACGGTCATTAGCATAAATAACGGCGAGGTGTCTGTTAACCTGGGGTATAAATCCGACGGGATTATCTCCAAGGGCGAATTCTCGGATGATCCCAATGTCGATCCGGCGGCCGTCGTAAAGCCCGGGGACAAGATCGACGTCTTTGTCATACGCGTCAACGACGGCGACGGCAACGTGCTCCTGTCAAAGAAAAAATTGGATTCCCAAAAGGGTTTTAAGGAAATAGAGGAAGCGTTTGAAAACAAGACGCCGATCAAGGGCAAGATCACGGAGATCGTCAAGGGCGGCGCGATAGCCAATGTCAACGGATACCGCGTCTTTGTCCCGCTGTCGCAGCTCTCCAACCGTTTTGTCGGCGATGTGGAGTCCATGAAGGGCAAGCAGTATAACTTCGAGATCCTCGAGTTTGAAAGGGGCAAGCGCCGCATCGTCGCGGGCAGAAAGGCCATCGCGGCGAGAGAGGAGAAGGCGAACAAGGAGCGGCTGTTCTCCACGCTCGAAGTGGGCCAGAAGGTCGACGGCGTGGTCAGCAGGATCGCTAACTTCGGCGCTTTCGTGGATCTGGGCGGGATCGACGGGCTCATCCACATTTCCGAGCTCAGTTGGGGCAGGGTGAAACACGTCAAAGACGTGGTCAGCGAAGGCGACAAGGTCGTCGCCACCGTTATCGCCCTGGACCCCGCGAAGGACAAGATATCCCTGTCGCTGAGAGACGCCGCGAACGACCCCTGGCGCAATGTCGAGGACCGGTACCCGGTGGGCAGCATCGTACAGGGCAAGGTCGTGCGGATGACGACATTCGGCGCGTTTATCGAACTGGAGACGGGCCTTGACGGCCTTGTGCACATCTCCCAGATCGCCGACAAGCACGTCTTAAAGCCCAGCGACGAGCTCAAGATCGGCCAGGTCATCAACGTCAAGGTCACCAATATCGACCGCGCCAACGGCAGGATCAGCCTCTCCAAGCGCGAGGCCGACAGCTTCCTCGCCGGCCCTGATTTTGACATCCCAGAGGATGAAGCCGCGCGGGACGATTATACGCAGGACGATTATTATGAAGAAGCCGCGGGGCCGTATTCTCCGGAGCCGTATTCGCCGGAATCACATCCGGATGGCGACGCCGCGCAGGAGGCGTATGGGGATATATCCCAGGCGGCCGAGGAAATGACTGAGGAAACGGCCGGGGCCGCGGAGCAGGCCGTTCAGGAGGGCGCGGGAAGCGTGGATTGGGACGAAGGGATCGCGCCGGCGCGGACTGAGGAATGAGGGACTGCCCGGCTTTGATCGGTTCCGCGCGGGTTCAGCATGGTTTATAACCTCTGTCAGAACCAAGTATAGCGCGGTTTTATAAGAATATTAATGTACTATATTTTAAAAGCATTATTTAACTCCCGTGAAGACTATGAGAGGCAAATGATGCTTTTTTCTTTTTAGGCATACAGGGGAGATTTTACCTTGTTTTTCTATAATGAATATTGCAAGATTCCGTATGCTGTTGCCGTTAAATTCCAGGCTTTCTCAGTGGACGGTTTACATTAAACAATGTTATAATATACAATGAATGTGAACACGTGAAGCGCTTTAAACGCGGCTTAGCTTCAAGCGTTTATGGCGCATAACGTTATCCGGGTACATATGCGGAATTGGTATTGCAACCGGCGGCGTTTTCTCTGGCCTTGAGGAACACGGTGCGAGGCAAGGCGGGCGAGGGGAATTTATTCCCGCGTTATAATTTTTATAAAGGAGGTCTATGTTAAGGCAAATGGGAAGAATCCGCGTCTGGAGGACAACCGGGAGCCATCCGGCCAGCTTGGAAAGCGCGGTTTAAGCCATAAGACCGGTTTTTGCCGATTGCCGATTCAAAAATCTTTATGGAAAGAAAAATTTTGACTTAAGAGGGAGAGTAAAGCATGAAAAAAAAGAGCGTCATTCCCAAAAGGATTATCGCGTTATCACTGGTTTTTGCCACTGCCTTTTCAATGGCCATGACGGTTTCATTTATCCCCGCACAGGCGGCAACCCCTAAAACCGGTATTTATATCCTGCCCGGATACATGGAATCCAAACTTTACAGCAAAAAGTTGGCGGGCATTGAAATCTGGGCCGGGCTTGGCCTGGCGTCAGAGATCGCCTTGGACGCGACGGGCCAGCAGCCCGAGATGGTCAACACCGCCGCAGGGACCGGCATGTCGGCCTATGTGGACAGGAAGAGGGACACCTCCGGGGTTTTCGGGATTTTTGCCCCTATGATCGCCAGCATCAACGCCAGTTTGGCCGTCAACGGGCTTAGCGGCTCCTATAAGGTGGAATTCTTCTCTTTCAACTGGCTGGCTGATTTAAACGACACCGCGCGGGATTTGGCCGCCGATATCACCGCCAAGGGATACGATAAGGTCATCTTTATCTGTCACAGCGACGGCGGTCTCCTGGCCTCCACCTATATCTCGCAGAGCGCGGCGAACAAGAGCAAGGTTGAAAAAACGATCTTTCTCGCCGCCCCGCTCTGGGGCACTTACACGGCCCTGGAGCCCGTGGAAACAGGCGCCGTGACGCTGATGGACGGAACGTTTTATATGGGGCTTCTGCAGATGGGGTATGACGCGTTTGTCAAGCCCATATCGAAGCACTGGGTATATAGCTGGGCGAAAAACTCCCCCAATACATATCAACTCCAGGCCGGAGACGAATATATAAAAGGAATCCCGCTGTTATACAGAACGTCAGCGGGAACGACACAGGCCATCACCAATCCCGCGGATTATTACGCGACGCTGAATAAAAGCCCCAACGTCAACGCCGCGCTCGCGGGCGGCGGCGCGCGGAGCCTGAAATATCTGCGCCAGACGGTGTTTGCCAACGATGTTTTAAAGAAATGGGCGGGCGTGGACGCCACGGTGATAGGCTGCAGTTACGGCTTCCTCACGCCGGTCACCGCCGTCTACCATCAATCCGGCGCGCAAGCCATCTATGACGGCCCCGTCTACAACAAAGACGGCGACAGCTTCATAGAGAAGATAAGCATGGACGGCAACGGCCAGCTCCCGTTTATCGACGTCCCCGGCATCAGTCACATCCTTATGGTCACCGACACACGGGTGTTCACCGCCGTCAACGCCCTGATTCTGGGCAAACCGGTGCCCAGCTTCGCCGGTACGTCCTCCATCCTCTCAAGCTCATCGACAGATCCCGCCGTCGGTATGTCGGATATGATCCGCGTTGAGATAAAGAGCTCCGATCCGCTGTCTTTCCCCACTTTGACCAATCTGGGCATCGGCACAAAGGTTTATAATAATTCCGGAAAAATGATCGCCCAATCCCAAGGCGAGGCGCAGGTGGGTTACGGGGAAAACAACCTGGTCTATACCTCGTGGAGCACTGTCGATCATACGACAAACATTATCTGCTATATCCCGAAGAACGGGTACAAGCTGGAGGTGTTTACGGGGAATTTGAACCGTCCCGCGAGCAATATCCAGGTTTACACCGAAACGCTGGACCGTTCCGGGGCGTTCCTGTCCCAAAACGAATACAAAGTGACCGGGGCCAATCTGGTGAGCGGTTCGGTCTTTACCCTGGACGGCAATTCCGTCGCGCCGGTCGCTTCGAGCGGAGCCAAGGTTACCACGGTCTCTGCCGCGGCATTCAAACAGAATTGGCAGTTTGCCTCCGATACGCTTAAGCTGGCTAAGGGCATGACCGTGACGCCCGCCGTTACCGGCGCGGACGCTTCAGCTATGGCGCCGGGTAATTACACCTGGTCCTCTTCCAACACGGCCGTAGCCACAGTGTCCGCGTCAGGCGCGATAACCGCGGTGTCACCCGGCACGGCTGTCATCACGGCGGCGGCAAAAGACGGCAGCCTCAAAATAGCGTCCCTCAAGGTGAGCACGACATTAAGCGTCTCCTTTGACGTGCAGGGCGGCAGCCCCGCACCCGCTACCCCCGTCTCGGTGGACTACGGGACCCAGGTTCCCAAACCCGCCGACCCGGCCAAGACCGGATTCACCTTCGCGGGCTGGTACAGCGGAACCACAGCCTATGACTTCACCAAGCCCGTCACCGCCAACCTCTCCCTGGTCGCCAAATGGACGCAGATCACCTACACGGTCACCTTTGACTCCCAGGGCGGCACGGCCAAGACCGCACTGAAAGTCAACTACGGAGCGACAGCCGCAAAGCCCACCAACCCAACAAAGACCGGTTACACCTTCGTGGGCTGGTATCTGAACGGCGCGCCTTACGATT
>JGI20166J26741_10866669_pt1 | contig 29173 bp, 19 predicted proteins | sample TergutCu122P5_FD_26741 | JGI IMG/M metagenome (IMG submission 26741)
TATCTGAATCTGCTATTCCTGTTACTGGATCTCCTTCAGTTTTTACTACTTTGTAAGTAACTCCATCAATAACTACTTCTCCATCGTTTGAAACATCATATGAATCACCATTATTTAAATTTAGTATATTCGGATCTGTTATTGGTTTACCATTCTTATCTAGATAATTAACTGTTACCGTTTGTGGTTGTGCTAAATAAAAATTAATTGTTTTGTCTGAATCTGCTACTCCCGTTACTGGATCTCCTTCAGTTTTTACTACTTTGTAAGTAACTCCATCGATAACTACTTCTCCATCATTTGAAACATCATATGGATCTCCATTATTTAAATTTAGTATATTCGGATCTTTTATTGGTTTACCATTTTGATCTAAATAATTTACTGTCACTGTTTGGGGTGGTGCTAAATAAAAATTAATCATTTTATCTGTATCTAACGTCCCAGTCAAAGGATCTCCGTCGGTTTTTACTACTTTATAAGTAACTCCATCGATGATCATTTCTCCTGGATTAGTAACGCTGTATGGATCTCCATTGTATAAACTTTGTACATTTGGATCTGTTATTGGTTTACCATCTTGGTCCAAATAATTAACTGTTACCGTTTGTGGTTGTGCTAAATAAAAATTAATTGTTTTATCTGTATCTACTGTTCCAGTTAATGGATCTCCCGTTATATCTACTACCTTATAAGTAATTCCATCGATGATCACTTCTCCAGGATTTGTGATATCATATGGATCTCCATTATACAAATATTCTATGCTTGGAACTATTAATGAATTCCCATTCTTATCCAGATAGTTTACTGTCACTGTTTGTGGTGGTGCTAGATAAAAATTGATTGTTTTATCTGCATCTGCTGTTCCACTCAATGGGTCTCCTGTTATATCTACTACTTTATAAGTAACTCCATCGATAGTTATTTCTCCAGGATTTGTAATGCTGTATGGATCATCTTTATTTAAATCTAGTATATTCGGATCTGCTATTTTATTTCCATCTTGATCCAGATAATTAACTGTCACCGTTTGTGGTGGTACCAGTTCAAAATTAATTACTTTGTCTGTATCTGCTGTTCCAGTCAATGGGTCTCCTGTAACATTTACTATTTCATATGTGACTCCATTTATAATTATCTCTCCAGGATTTGTGACACTATACGGGTCTCCATTATACAGATTTTGTATGCTTGGCTCCTTTACTGGGTTCCCATTCTTATCTATATAATTTACTGTTACCGTCTGAGGTGGTATTAAATAAAAATTGACTACTTTATCTGTATCTGCCACTCCTGTTACTGGATCTCCATCGGTTTTTTCTACTTTGTAAGTAACAGTACCTATGGTTATCTCTCCATCATTAGAAACATCATATGGATCTCCATTATTTAAATTTAGTACATTAGGATCTGCTATTGGGTCACCTTTTTGATCCAGATAATTTACTGTCACAGTTTGTGGTGGTGATAGATAAAAGTTAATTACTTTATCTGAATCTAATGTCCCAGTCAATGGATCTCCTGTAACATTTACTATTTCATATGTGACTCCATCAACGGTTATTTCTCCAGGATTTGTGACGCTATAAGAATCCCCATTATATAGATTTTGTACATCTGGATCTTTTACCGGGTTACCTTTTTGGTCTAGATAATTCACTGTAACTGTTTGAGGTGGAGCTAAATAAAAATTAATCGTTTTATCAGCATCCATTACTCCTTCTACTGGATCACCTGTAGTTTTCAATACTTTATAAGTAATTTCATTAATAGTTACTTCTCCATCATTAGAAAAATCATACGGATCAACATTATCAAAATTCTGTACAATTGAATCTGCTATAGGTTCATCATTTTGATCAAAATAATTTACTGTCAACGTAGTCTCGACTATTATTGTAGAGATAGTATATCCAACAAAATTACCAATAGAATCTGTAATTTTAACTTTAACTAAATGAGTCCCTGGTACACTTAAATCAGGCGGTGTTATACCATCTTCCAATGTATATTCACTATCTTCAGCATAATCTGCTTTAAGATTAACACCTGTAGTATCGATTACTGATGGAGGAAGGGATACCAGGTTCGCTAATGTAGATCCTAAAGGTTTCGGGTCTCCAAGATGAATCCTTTGAATCGTAGGGTCGCAAACCGGTATAAAATTAACATCATCTACAAAATTTCCCTGTGCTATTAACCCATCAGATGAACTATAAGCTTTTAGTTGAAGCCTTAAGGTTATATTTGAAGAAGACTCTGTCAAAGTACCAGGAGTAGTATAGTAACCTTCGTGAAATCCCCATCCGACTGTACTGCCACCTGTACCCTTTCCATCTGCTAAAATTGAATTCCCATTTATATCTTTTGCAACCTGAGTAGATCCTGGAATGCCTAATAAAATTTGCGCTTCATCTATCCCATTTCTTCCTCTGTGCCAAAAAGACCACTTGTATATAGTTCCTGGTTTCGTAGCTATATCTTGATACAAAGTTGCAGCCATAGTCCCGTTTATTTCAGCAAAAAAGTTACCAGAATGAGCTGGAACCGCAATTGCACCCGGTGTGCCAGGTTTAAATCCACTTCTCCAAATTTCAATGAGACTATCTGTAGCAGTTGTCAGCCAGCCTTCTATTTCTGACTGATTTAGCTGATATGATGCAACAGCTGTAACATTTGTTTTAGTAGGTTTAGTTTCAAAGCCTCCATTGACTACTGAAGTTGATACTGGACTAACCTGATATGCAAAAAACTTATGACAATCAATAGTACAGAGCATCTCACTAAAAACAAGGAAAAATAACAATATCTTTGCTAAGATTATCTTTCGCATCTTTTTTCTACCTTCCCTCGGTAATAAATTACTAATCATTTCTAAAAAAGCAGCAAACCAAAAAAGGACTTGCTGCTTAGGTTTTTTTAATCTTCTACTTTAGGTAAATTGCTTAAGTTGTTATCTTCAGTCTCGTCAGGCAAAGATTTTAAATATTCCTCACCTTTTCTTTCAGATACTCCTACCCCCCTTATTCCACCTTGCTTTGCCATAAGTACTCCTTCATCTTTATTTATAATGCGTCCATCTGATAATTTATAACCAGTTATTTTACCATTTTCTTTCTTAATCGCTACAATTTGCTCAGCATTTTCATTTGGTTCTGGAATTTCATTAAATGTATTCATGGGTAATTTTGAAAGATCCATATTTAACCTCCTTGTAATATCTTTTGATATAGTTTGTCATTGTTAAGAATATTTATACTAATTTAAAATTATCTGTTTTTTGAAAAATATTAAATTTTTTTATATGGTAAACTTAAAGTTCATATTTTATAATATAGTTTATATATACTAATGATTATTTCGGAGGTAATTAATGAACAAGACACAAAAAACTATCATTATAAGTTTGCTTATTCTGCTTATTTTATTGACTATACTAAACGTTTTTTTTATTTTCTCACAATTAAGACCATCAAACATTTCAGATATAAGGCTTAATTTAATCAATAATCACCTAAACACTACATATAATAATTATAGTAATACTAAAATCGATTCAAATGTTGCATATGCTGGTACTGTGGAATTGACGGATATTTACACCCCAATTAAAATTTCTTTTAACTATCCACTGGATGAAGCTTCACTGAATAGTTCAAATGTTATATTGTATACATCTGACCAAAAAGATGTTCCAATAAAATTAAGTTTAGACGAGAGTAAAAATGGCTTCACAATAACCCCAGTATCTGGCAGTTTCATAGATGATAGCATCTATGATCTTTTGATTAAAAAAGAATTATCAAGTTCTGAAGGGAAACAGCTTTTAAAAGACGTAAGATACACAATTGAAATAAAAAAATTATACCTTGGTACAGATTTATTTTTAACCGATAAATATAAATCTCTGTTTAAGAATAAAAACGTGGGTCTCATTACAAATCAAACTGGCGTAGATAGCTTAGGCGAAAGCACTTTAGATAAAATATATAAATCCAGCAATATGTCCCTTGGAGCTATTTTCACTACAGAATATGGCTTAAATGGAGATGAAACTTCAAAAGATCATGTAGACTCTTATATCGATGAAAAATATAATACGAAAGTCTATAATTTAGGGAGCACTCCAAAGCTAACTTCAGACATGCTGGATGGTATAGATATTTTAATATATGATATTCAAGATTTAGGCATTAGGTGCAATAGCTATTTAAACACACTTTATGCCTGTATGATAGGTGCAAAGAATAGTGGCATACCCATCTATGTTTTTGACAGACCTGATCCATTAGGTGGTGAGAAAATTGAAGGTCCTGTGCTGGAAAAAGCTTATGAAAGCTCAATAGGCGTCGATTCACTTCCACTATCTTATGGAATGACTATCGGTGAAATTTCAAAATATTTCAATCGAAATATCAATTGTAACCTATCGGTAATTCCAATGATCGGTTGGTATAGAAATATGACTTATGACGATTGCAATTTAGATTTTATACCTTTATATCCCAATATAATTGATAGCAATTCTATATATTTATTTGGTACAACAGGAATTTCTGTTGGTACAAATCTTAACATGGCAGATCATTATCATGGTGTAACCATGAAAAATGTGGATTTAAATGCACTGGCAAAAAAAATGAACGGTGCAAATTTAATGGGTGCAAATTTTACTGTAGAAAGTTATTTAAATGATGAAAGCTATATTAAAATAAACATCACAAATTATGAAAAATTCGATCCAGTCTTAACTGGAATGTACCTTATTGCTTATGCAAGGATTGCTTTTGGGGATAATTTTATGATACCTGTGTCTAGTATTTATGCCGATAAGGTCATATTTGAAAAGATCATGGGTACAAATCAAATTAGCCTTATGCTCAGTGAAAACAAAACACCAGAAGAGATAATCATGTCATATCAAAGTCAAGTAGATGATTTTAAAAAAATTAGAGAAAAATACCTAATTTATAAATAGGAGTGTTTTATGGAAAAAATAATAATATTAGACAGCAATAGCTTGATGAATAAAGCGTTTTTTGCACTGCCGCGGATGACTACAATAGATGGGTTAAATACAAATGCAATAGTCGGTTTTTTAAATATGCTCTTAAAGCTTAAGGCGGAATATGGCGATATAGTCTATATAGCTGCCTTTGATAAGAGCAAAACCACTTTTAGAAATGAACAGTATAAAGATTATAAATCTAACAGAAAAGGCATGCTGGATGATTTAAGAGAGCAGTTCCCACATATAAAGAACATCTTAAATCTCATGAAGATCCCTGTTATTGAAATAGCTGGTTTTGAAGGCGACGATATAATCGGAACCCTCACTAAAAAATACGATTCTGATCACGAAATAATCGTGGTTACTGGAGATAGAGATGCGCTGCAACTTGCATCAAAGAATACAAAGATAATGATCTCTAAAAAAGGTGTAGCAGAAAGAGATATATACGATGAAGATGCTGTAGTCTCTGCTTTTGGCGTTACTCCTTTAGAATTTATAGATGTAAAAGCTCTGTGGGGCGATGCTTCTGATAATATCCCTGGTGTTTCGGGTATAGGTGAAAAAACTGCATTTAAACTCATCACTCAATATAAATCCATAGAAAATATATATGAAAGCTTAGATAATTTTCCTGGTGGAAAGATAAAAGAAAATCTCATAAATGGAATGGAAGATGCCTTTTTAAGCAAAAAACTCGCCACAATCTATAGAGATATCGAATTGGATTATGATGATTTAAATCTGTTTAAAAAAGAAAAACCTGACAATAATGAATTAAGAGAGTATCTTTTAAAATTAGAATTAAAAAGTTTAGTAGATAAGATTGCAAAAGAAACTAAGGAGAATATCAGTTTAAATATTGAAGCAAAAGAAATTGTAGACTTAAAAGAGATAAAAGATTTAAGCATTGGCGATTTTGATTTATTTTTAAATTATGATTATAGCTATAACCAGTATCATTCTAGCATATCCATTAAGCATTTCGTCATAAAGATAAAAGATAAATTATTTTATTTAAATGGGGAAAATTTAGAGTTCTATGAATATATTAATAGTGTAAAAGATAGGCTAATTGTTTTTGACGCTAAACCTCTATATAGCTTCTTAAAATTTAAGGGTATTAATTTAAAGAATATCAAGTTCGATATTAAACTTGCAAATTATTTACTGGATCCAAATAGAGGCGAAGAAACCCTCAGCACATTGATTAAATTAAGAGGATTCAGCATTAATTTGGAAGATGAGCTTAAGACTCTCATAGATTCAACTTTTTATATGGATTCCGTGTTTGACTTCATAAATAAAAGAATTGAAGAGTTAAACTTAGTCGAGCTTTTATACGATATAGAACAGCCCGCTACAAAGGTCTTAAGCGATATGGAAACTGCCGGCTTTAAAATAAACAAAGATCAGCTTGAAATCATGGGAAACATTTTAAATGAAGATATTAAAGAAACTGAGAAAAAAATATATGATATATGCGATGAAGAATTCAACATAGCTTCACCAAAGCAACTGGGGAAAATTTTATTTGAAAAGCTGGACCTTCCAGTGATTAAAACGACTAAAACAGGTTACTCAACGAATGCTGAAGTCTTAGATGCTTTAAAAGATAAGCATGAAGTCATCGATAAAATCATATACTACAGAGGAATCACTAAGCTCCATTCAACATATATCGAAGGACTTAAACCTCTAATAGATGAAAATGGAAGGATACATACATCTTTCAATCAAACAATTACAGCTACAGGAAGGCTATCCAGTACCGAGCCTAATTTGCAAAATATTCCAATTAAAAGCGAACAAGGAAAGGGCTTAAGGAAATTCTTTGAAGCTGACGAAGCTAGTTTAATTCTTTCTGCAGATTATTCTCAGATAGAATTAAGGGTATTAGCTCACATATCTAATGATGAAAAGATGATTAAAGCATATAAAGAAAATATAGATATACATAGGATCACTGCCTCCGAGGTTTTAAACATTCCTCTAGATGAAGTATCAGAAAAAGATAGAAATAGTGCAAAAGCCATAAATTTTGGTATTGTATATGGCATTTCAGATTACGCTCTTTCAGAGAGCTTAGGCATAGCAAAAAAGAAAGCAAAAGAATACATCGACTCTTATTTCAAAAGATACCCTAAAGTAAAACAATATTTGGATAATACTGTAGAGCAAGCTAAAAAAGATGGTTATGTAAAGACCATATTTAACAGAATAAGATACATTCCAGAAATAAAGAATACCAATAAGGTAACAAAAGCACTTGGTGAAAGGCTTGCGATGAACTCACCCATTCAAGGATCAGCCGCCGACATCATTAAAATAGCCATGGTAAAAGTTTATAATAAACTGATGGAAAATTCACTAAAAAGTTATATTGTCCTTCAAGTTCATGATGAATTGATATTAAATGTGTTCGAAGAAGAATTCAAAATAGTTTCAAATTTAGTAAAATATGAAATGGAAAATGCAGTTTTTTTGAATGTACCTTTAGAAGTGCATATATCTAGCGGTAAAAATTGGTATGACGCAAAATAAAATGATAAAAGTTGGCATTACGGGCGGAAGTGGCAGCGGAAAAACCATGTTTTGTGATTTTTTAAAGGAAAAATCTTATCCAATTATATATGCTGATATTATATCGAGAGAAGTACATTTAAAATATCTCCAAATGAGTGAGAAAATAAAAGCCACCTTTGGTGAAGAATTCTTTGATGGAGAAGTATTAAATAGAAAAAAGCTTGGGAATAGAATTTTTTCTAATGAGGAGGATAGGAAAAAACTTGAAAGTATAGTCATACCTTTCATCATAAAAGAGATTGATTTGCGATTTGATGAATTTGAAAATCAAGGGTATAAGATTTGTTTTTTAGATGCTCCAACTCTTTTCGAAAATAATTTACATAAAAAAATGGATTACAGTATATTAATATATGTAGACATAAATATACAGATAAATAGAATCATTAAAAGAGATAACATTTCTTTTAAGCAAGCTGAAAATATGATTAAGTCTCAGATGAATCAAGATGAAAAAGCTAAACTCGCTGATTTTATAATAATCAATAATACCACAAAAGAATATGCCGAGGAGAAGATACTCGAAATCGTAAAAAAAATAGAGAAAGATCATAGGGAGAAATTGGATGATTGCTACTGAAAAAAAAGTTAGAAAAGCTCTATCGCTTATAAAAATTACATATATAATCGCAATATTGGCTATCTTATCTATAGGTTCGTATTCATTAATAAAGAATATGTTCCCTAAAAAGTATAGCACTTATGTGGATTATTTCGCTAATAAATATAAATTAGATAAGTATTTAGTCTACTCTGTAATTAAAGTTGAAAGCAATTTTAAAGAAACTGCTATATCAAATAAAGGAGCAGTTGGTCTCATGCAAATTATGCCTGAAACTGGAACATGGATTTCGCAAAAAATGGGAATGGTAGGATACACTGATGATATGTTAGTAGATACCGAAACAAATATTAAGATGGGCTCGTTTTATTTAAGTGATCTGTCTGAAGAATTTCATGGAGATATAAACTTAATGATCGCTGCATACAACGGAGGAAGAGGAAACGTAAAAAATTGGCTTTCCGACCCAAAATACTCCGATGATGGTAGAAATCTAAAAAGCATACCTTTTGATGAAACCAGCAATTATTTGGTTAAAATAAAGTTTACTTATAAAATTTATAAGTTTTTGTATGATAGATAGAAATTCTAAAACCACTCACTGACACTATTGAAGGACAATGGGACTGTTGTATAATGAATAAATATGTGCACTTAGCACATATTTATTCATTATGAAATTATTAATTATAATAATTAAAATCTTTTAGCCCAATTATTTGTTGAATTTGAAGAACCAAATAATGCTTCATTATCATCTAATTTAATATTTAATTTATCCATTTTTTCATTTAATTTACTTAATTCATCTTTAATATTATCTAAAATAGTATTTAAATCAATATCCAATTTTATTACCGCCTTAAAAATTAATTTAATATAAAAATTAGTAGTCGTCTCTATCATCATATGCATTATATAGATAGTTGTTCATATATTTTCAAAAATATAAAGTTAAAATTTCAATTAACTCCAAAACTACTATTTTAAAAAAAGTGTTCCTCAAAACCAGAAAAAACTTCTCATTAAATTTCCCATAAATTATAATTAATTCTATGTATAAAGACAATTTTTGCAAAAAGAAGCTCATATCCTCCTACAGTGCCCTTCATATCTAAACTGTTCATCGTTCAATGTTCACTGTTATTTGTCGGAAAGCGTACCTTGGTATTTGGGCTTTTGGTTCCTCATCATCGCACCAAGGTTAGACTAAAGCCTAAAGATATGCACCTTCATGCGATAAAAGCCCTATTCAATTACAAATCTCATTTCGAAAGTATTTCTCTTAATGTCTTAGCCATAAGTTTCTTTACAGCCTTCTCATCCATTAAATTCTGCTCTAAATAGTATTTAATGATATTTTGATCGAAAGTTATCTTACAAAAGCGGTTTGCATTGTCTCCCATTATCCCTGAAAAATTCATAGATGCATATTTCTTTAAATCTATTAAAGTCTCACAAGTTTTACTAAGTAGTTTCTTATTTACAGTCACATTGAAGCTTATTTTATCAGGAACTACATACTTCGATTTCTCTATGAATCCCTTTATCTTTTCAGGATCTTTAACCGAGCCGTCTCCAATTATAAATTTTATCCTATGAAGGCAGTTTATATCTTTAAAATCGATGTTTTCAAGTATCAATTTTTGAATCTCATGGCTTACTCTTGCAAAAATACGAGCAATTTGAAGCGTTATCCTTTTTTCAAACAAAAGTGTCTTAATCTCTTCAGTCAGTTTCCCTAAAACTAAATAATTATAAATTGAGGATTTTGACATCAAAAATTCTTTTGCTAAAATTTCAGCTATATTCGATTCACCTCTCCTTTGTTTAGATCTTTTCAATAATTCAGCCCTTTCTAAGATCATCCTTATGAATATATCCTGTGGAATGGCTCTATATTTAAAGTTTAAATCCAGGATTAGCGATCTGATATAGTATTCATCAACTTTTTCAGAATCTAATATGAAGCAAACCGGATATCTATACTTTTCCAAGGGACTCCTCTTGTATAAGCTCTTAAGAGCAAGTACTCTGGATTTTCCTTCAATAACATCGTATTTATCATAATTTGGATGGCTTAGCAATATGATTGGATTAATCAGACCAATATTTTCTATGGAAGCCATTAACGAAATAAGCTGTTCCTCATTTGGTAAAGGTAAATAAGCCCAGTTTGAAGGAGCATCTTCCATGAGAGCGATATCAACCTTTTGAACATTCTCCATGATATTGACTACTTCGGTGAAGTTATTAAATCTATTTTTTAAAGCTCTCAAATTATAATTCTTCGCATTTTTAGTTTCAACATATTCAGAAATAACATATCTCTTAGATTTATAAGGGTCATTGTCAACATATTTGCATGGAAGAAGGTAATCACCTGATTCTTCCTCATAACCTGGTATCTGTTTTTTCATTTCTAATACAAAATCCATTTTTTTATCCTCCAAAAATAAAACTCTTATTATATCCCGTTTTTATCAGGGAGCTGTTTTGCAACAGCTCCATTTTAAAATGTTTCTCTGATTGTAACTATTTTTGCAGATGAAAGCAACTTTGTGAACTTGCTTCCTTTATAATGTCCTCTTAACTCAATAAGAGAATCTCCAAGGGCAGTTATTTCAGACTCGGTAGCTAAAGGGCTTACATCATTCACTTTAACTATTCGAGTTCCACCATTTTCAAGTTCATATTTAAACTCTACACTTATGGTTTCCATAATTACATTTCAATTAGGTCATATGATAAGTCCTGTCTGATATCCTTTGGCATACTAGCTAAAATACTTTTTATATTTCTAGCTATAGTATATATTTCCTCAGGTGTACCATCCTCTGGAATAAAGTCAAATCTTTGAGTCTTCTTTAGGTTTCTTCCTTGAGCCGAAAGAGTGTCGTAACCTAAAACTAGCACATTGCTTCTCAAAAACTTTGAGATCATGCCTAAATTCCTCCTTTCTTTATATTTTGAAGTTTTTTAGTCCTTCACTTTTATCATATTCCACACATAAAAAAATGTGCTTAATTTTAACTAAATAATTTTTAAATTTAATTCCTTATTAATATCTATACGGAACATACTTTCTGTAAATAATTTTTATTTTTGTGTGATTTTATATGCACAACTAAAATTGGTTTTTCATATAGTAATATAGGGTACTTGTTTATATTACCAGTATCCAAAAATACCTATGGGGGTAAAGATATGAACAGAAGGTCTAAAAAATGGAATGATTATAACGAAAGCTTAAATCATGATGATAATTGTAATTGCGGTGCAAAAGAAAATAAAGATGAAGAGGAACTAGAGCATAATCATAGAAACTTTTCAAAATCATATGAAAGATATGAATGCAATGATGAATCCAATGATGAATCCAATTATGAAGCAGATTGTAATTGTAGGCACGAAGATTCTCAAGTACTAAAAGGTGAGAAAGGTGAACCTGGACCAAAAGGAGAAAAGGGTGAAAAAGGGGAACCTGGACCTCAAGGACCTAAGGGTGATAAAGGGGAACCTGGACCTCAAGGACCTAAAGGGGAGAAAGGGGAACCTGGACCTCAAGGTATCCAAGGACCAAGGGGTTTTCAAGGGGAACCTGGGCTTCAAGGACCTAAAGGTGATAAAGGTGAGCCTGGTTCTCAGGGAGTGATAGGACTCTTGGGACCAATAGGATCTCAAGGACCTAAAGGGGAACCTGGACCTAAAGGCGAAAAAGGTGAACCTGGACCTCAAGGACCTAAAGGTGATCAAGGAAGACCTGGATGTCAAGGACTAAAAGGCGATCAAGGTGAACCTGGACCTCAAGGACGAATAGGCAAACAAGGTACACCTGGACCTCAAGGACCTAAAGGCGATCAAGGTGAACCTGGACCTCAGGGATCAATGGGTAAGCAAGGTATACCTGGACTTCTAGGGCCTAAAGGCGATCAAGGAAGCTCTGGACCTCAAGGACCTAAAGGCGATCAAGGAGAACCTGGACCTCAAGGACCTAAAGGTAACCAAGGAATCTCTGGACCTCAAGGACCTAAAGGTGATCAAGGGGAATCTGGACCTCAAGGATCAATTGGTAATCAAGGAATACCTGGACCTCAAGGATCCAAAGGTGATCAAGGAGAACCTGGACCTCTGGGGCCTAAAGGCGACCAAGGCGTAGCTGGACCTCAAGGACCTAAAGGTGATCAAGGGGAACCTGGATCTCAAGGACTTAAAGGGGACCAGGGTGTAGCTGGACCTCAAGGACCTAAAGGTGATCAAGGTGTAGCTGGACCTCAAGGACCGATAGGTAGCCAAGGAGCCTCTGGACCTCAAGGACTTAAAGGGGATCAAGGGGAACCTGGACCTCAAGGACCTAAAGGTGATCAAGGAAGCTCTGGACCTCAAGGACCTAAAGGTGATCTGGGAGAGCCTGGACCTCAAGGTGTTCAAGGGCTTCAAGGTCAACCTGGACCTCAAGGATTAAAGGGTGATCAAGGTCAGCCTGGATCTAAAGGACCTAAAGGCGATCAAGGGGAACCTGGACTTCAAGGACCAATGGGTAACCAAGGAATACCTGGACCTCAAGGACCTAAAGGCGATCAAGGGGAACCTGGATCTCAAGGACCTAAAGGTAACCAAGGAATACCTGGACCTCAAGGACCTAAAGGTAATCAAGGAGAACCTGGACCTCAAGGACCAATAGGCAGTCAAGGAATACCTGGACCTCAAGGATCTAAAGGTGATCAAGGTGAATCTGGACCTCAGGGACCTAAAGGTGATCAAGGTCAACCTGGACCTCAAGGACCTAAAGGCGATCAAGGGGAACCTGGATCTCAAGGACCTAAAGGGGACCAAGGAAGCTCTGGACCTCAAGGACTTAAAGGCGATAAAGGGGAACCTGGATCTCAAGGACCTAAAGGCGATCAAGGGGAACCTGGACCTCAAGGACTAACAGGCAATCAAGGAATACCTGGACCTCAAGGACCTAAAGGAGATAAAGGCGAGCCTGGATCTCAAGGACCTAAAGGTAACCAAGGTATACCCGGACCTCAAGGGTTAAAAGGCGACCAAGGGGAACCAGGACTGCAAGGACCAATGGGTAATCAAGGAACCTCAGGACCTCAGGGACCTAAAGGCGATCAGGGTGAATCTGGACCTCAAGGATTAAAAGGTGATCAAGGAATACCTGGGCTTCAAGGACCTAAAGGTGATCAAGGGGAACCTGGACCTCAAGGACCTAAAGGTAATCAAGGAATCTCTGGACCTCAAGGACCTAAAGGCGACAAAGGGGAACCTGGACCTCAAGGACCAATGGGTAATCAAGGAATACTTGGACCTCAGGGACCTAAAGGTGATCAAGGGGAACCTGGACCTCAAGGACCTAAAGGCGACCAAGGTGTTGCTGGACCTCAAGGACCTAAAGGTGATCAAGGGGAACCTGGATCTCAAGGACTTAAAGGGGATCAAGGTGTAGCCGGACCTCAAGGATCTAAAGGCGACAAAGGGGAACCTGGACCTCAAGGACCTAAGGGTGATCAAGGTGTAGCTGGACCTCAAGGACTTAAAGGTGATCAAGGGGAACCTGGACCTCAAGGGCCTAAAGGTGATCAAGGTGCAGCCGGAACTCAAGGACCTAAAGGTGATATGGGAGAGCCTGGTCCTCAAGGTGCTCAAGGGCTTCAAGGTCAACCTGGACCTCAAGGACTAAAGGGTGATCAAGGTCAACCTGGATCTAAAGGGTCTAAAGGCGATCAAGGGGAACCTGGACTTCAAGGACCAATGGGTAACCAAGGAATACCTGGACCTCAAGGACCTAAAGGCGATCAAGGTGAACCTGGATCTCAGGGACCTAGAGGTAATCAGGGCATACAAGGGCCTAAAGGTATTAAAGGCGACAAAGGAGAACCTGGACTTCAAGGACCAATGGGCAGTCAAGGAATACCTGGACCTCAAGGATCTAAAGGTGATCAAGGTGAATCTGGACCTCTGGGACCTAAAGGTGATCAAGGCGTAGCTGGACCTCAAGGACCTAAAGGCGATCAAGGGGAACCTGGACCTCAAGGACCTAAAGGTGATCAAGGTGTGTCTGGACCTCAAGGATCTAAAGGCGACAAAGGGGAACCTGGACCTCAAGGATCTAAAGGCGATCAAGGGGAACCTGGACCTCAAGGACTAACAGGCAATCAAGGAATACCTGGACCTCAGGGACCTAAAGGAGATAAAGGCGAGCCTGGATCTCAAGGACCTAAAGGTAACCAAGGTATACCCGGACCTCAAGGTATTAAAGGTGACCAAGGTGAACCAGGACTCCAAGGACCAATGGGTAATCAAGGAACCCCAGGACCTCAGGGACCTAAAGGCGATCAGGGTGAATCTGGACCTCAAGGATTAAAAGGTGATCAAGGAATACCAGGGCTTCAAGGACCTAAAGGTGATCAAGGAGAACCTGGACCTCAAGGGCCTAAAGGTAACCAAGGAATCTCTGGGCCTAAAGGACCTAAAGGTGACCAAGGCGAACCTGGACCACAAGGACCAATGGGTAATCAAGGAATACCTGGACCTCAAGGATCTAAAGGCGATCAGGGTGTAATTGGACCTAAAGGTGATAAAGGCGATCAAGGTGTAGCTGGAACTCAAGGTATTAAAGGTGATCAGGGAGAAATAGGACCTCAAGGTCTTAAAGGTGATCAAGGAATAATTGGACTTCAAGGGCCTAAAGGGGATCAAGGGGAATCTGGACCTCAGGGAGCAATGGGTAATCAAGGAATGCCTGGACCTCAAGGACCTAAAGGGGATCAAGGTGAACCTGGACTTCAGGGACCTAAAGGTATTCGAGGTATAGCAGGCTGTCAAGGACCTAAAGGTGACCAAGGTATACCTGGGCTTCAAGGAGCTAAAGGTGAAAAAGGTGAACCTGGACCTCAAGGATCGATTGGTCCTCAAGGGCTTAAAGGCGACAAAGGTGAACCTGGATCTCAAGGATCTAAAGGTGATCAAGGTGTACCTGGACCTCAAGGATCTAAAGGCGATCAGGGTATGCCTGGACCTCAAGGACCTAAAGGTGATCAGGGCGTATCTGGACCTCAGGGATCTAAAGGTGATCAAGGTGAACCTGGACCTCAGGGATCTAAAGGCGATCAAGGTATACCTGGACCTCAAGGAGCTAAAGGCGACCAGGGCGTATCTGGACCTCAGGGATCTAAAGGTGATCAAGGTGAACCTGGACCTCAGGGATCTAAAGGCGATCAAGGTATACCTGGACCTCAAGGACCTAAAGGCGATCAAGGTGTAGCTGGACCTCGTGGACCTAAAGGTGATCAAGGTGTAGCTGGACTTCAGGGACCTAAAGGCGATAGAGGAGGAATAACTCTGTATGGAGCATTCTATTCGAATAAAGTGAGGACAATAAACTCATGTGGATGTGGTATCGATAATGTTGTCTTTGATATCGCTTCTGATCAAACAAAAGATATAGCTTCTATCTATGAGAATTCAGGTATAAGAATTTTAAAAGATGGTGTTTATTATGTCCAATATTGCCTTAAAACATCAGCTGGAGCAGGTACTAATGTCTCTCTTAAGATCGATAGTCAATATGTCATGGAAGGTAGTACGAAAATACTGACAGATGTAGGTGAAACAAGTGGATCCGCTATTCTTAGATTATATCAAGGAAGCATTCTGAACATTGGTGTTTTATGTGGAAATATTACGCTGGCTTCTTGTGGAACAAATGTTTATATTAACATTTTAAAATTAGATTAAAAAATAATAGCTCCTTTTCAATTGAAAAGGAGCTATTATTATATGACTATATGACTTTATAAACATTCCCTTCAAATGGTCTTAAAACCTCTGAATCATCCTTATAATTTGACAATACTCTCTCTTTAAAATCCTTTTTATAAGGTCTTTTTAGATTCATCCTGCTTAAATTGCATTCGATAAAATATGCCTCATCGTTGATTTTACGAGTATAAACGAATAAATTTTTATGTTTTTTATATCTAAATTCAATATCTCCATACTTTAAAGCTTCTGAATTCTTCCTAAGATAGATTATTTCTCTATAAAAATTCAAAATAGAATCAATATCTTTTTCCTCATCTAAAGCATTAAAACTATCCAAATAAGCATTGATCCAAGGAGTGCCCTTCGAAAAGCCTCCATTTTTCTCATTATTCCACTGCATAGGAACTCTGGAATGATCTCTGGTACCCGAAAGAATCTTTTTAAATGCCTCTTTTTCACCAATCGACCCCTTTAATGATTCGTATAAATTGATGCTCTCTATATCCCTCAATTCATCCATGGATTTAAAAGGCTTATTCACAGCTCCTAATTCCTGACCTTGATATAAAAATGGAGTCCCTTTAAGCGTAAATTGTATGATGGCTAAAAGCTTTGCAAGTACTGCTCTATGCTCTAAAGAAGGATCAACTTTTGATAGCATCCTGGGGTTATCATGATTGTCGTAAAAAATTGACATGAAGCAATGGTTTCCATAATTCTCCATCCATTCTATCATATAATGTTTCAAATAGTTTAAATCATATATATAATCGTCAAACTTTCCATGACCTGGTGTTTCAAGCAGATCGAAGGAAAAGACCATATCTAATTCTTTTCTATAATCTGAAGTTAAAAGCTTGCTCATTTCTATCCCAACTCCAGGAGTCTCCCCTACAGAAAAGGCATCATATTTATCAAAGGTTTCCTTCCTCATCTCTTTTAAATACTCGTGAAGCTTTGGTCCATAGAAATAATGCTCGATGCCGCAAAATCCCATTAATTTTCCAACGAATTCATCTCCATCAGGTAAATCTTTAGTTTTAGAAATATAATTAATAACATCCAGCCTAAACCCGTCTACGCCTTTACCAAGCCAAAAGTTTATCATTTTATATACTTCACGTCTAAGTTCAGCATTATCCCAATTTAAATCCATCTGCTTTTTAGAAAATAAGTGAAGACCCCATTTATCATCGTCGTACTTATTCCAGGCACTTCCGCCAAAATATGATGTCCAATTATTTGGTGGATTATTGCCTTTAGACTCTTTAATAAAATAAAAGTCCTTATGATCTCCCTTAAACCACTGGTGCTCATCTGAAGTATGGTTCACCACTAAATCCATTATAAGTTTAATCCCTCTTCTGTGAACCTTAGAAAGCAATTCATCAAAGTCATCCATTGTACCAAACACATCTGATATCTTATAATAATCCCTTATATCATAGCCGTTATCATCAAAAGGAGAATCATAAATGGGACAAAGCCAGATTGCATCCACTCCAAGGTCCTTAATGTAATCCAGTTTTGATATTATCCCTCTTAAATCTCCAATTCCATCCCCGTTTAAATCCATAAAGCTCTTGGGATAGATTTGATAAAAAACAGCTTCCTTCCACCATTTTCTCACGATCTCGGAATCATCATTTAAAGGAACATCCTTTTCATTGTTTAAGAGATTGATCAATGTATTAAAAAAACCAGGTCCAATGGATTTTTTAGTGAAGGTGCTCAAAGTCTTAAGCCTTAAATTACCCACAATTGGATTCTGTATGACCCACTCCCCCATCCCCATCTGAAGCAAAATTTTATATACGATATCGTGACCTATTGGGCTTTTATATAGATCTTTTATTTTGCTGTTTAATGTAAAAGGCTCTGTCATTTTAATTCCCCCATATCTTCCAACTGATCAAGTATATGTTTATGGGTCTCCTCATCGATTTTGTATCTGGTACGATATAGCATATAGCTTATAAATATGCAGATGAGAGGGAAAATGAGCATTGCGATCTTCATGATTAAAAGCCCACTTTGTGGTACAACTGTAGTATTAGAAGCAGCAGCAGCCTTTATACCTGAAATTATTACTATAGCACCCACAATAGCATTTGCAACTGCTGCACCGATTTTATTTATAAAAGGCTGCAAAGAAAAAGTTATGCTGTCATTTCTCTTCTTAAATTTCAAGTGACCATAATCCACAGTATCCGCTAAAAACATGAGCATCAAAAGCTGAATAAAAGCTTGACCAATAAAAATTAACATACCAGCTATTCCTATGAATATCATGGTATTAGTAGGAGCAAAGAAAAACAAAATATATCCTAAGAAAATAACAATCATAGCAAATGTATATAATGCCTTTCGCTTAAATCTCTTGCTGAATATAGGGAAAGCAGCGAGAGCTGAGATCTGAGCTACTCCTAAAATTACAGCAAAGATAGAATACATATTTTCGTCTCCATAGGCATATTTAAAGAAATAAATCCCAAAGCTCGTAGTGGTGACATATCCTATCATAAAGAGGGACATGGATATAGCAGTATAAAGCAACTGGTCGTTTTTAAATATTATATTTACCATTTCTCTAAGAGATGTATGGCTTTTGCTTTCTACCACATTATGAGGTTCCCTTACAAATAATAGAGTTACGCTCTGTCCTAACCACATTATTATCACTATCATTATTGCAAAATAAAAATATCCTCTTTGAAGCGACCCTGAGTTATTTCCAAGTATACCGGTTATAGGAACTATCCCTGCTACCACAAAGAAGAGTCCAATATTTGCACATATCTTTGCAAAGGATCCAATCTTTTCCCTCTTCTTTTGATCTAAGCTAAGTGTAGGGAGCATAGACCAATAGGATATATCGTTAGTGGTAAAGGTTAGTCCCCACAGAAGATATAAGAAGCCAAATAAAACTACAAACTTTCCTCCTTGAAGGTTGAAATTTGTAAACAGCAAGATGGTCACTATCCCTGAAGCTATTGTTCCAAATAAAATCCAAGGCTTAAATTTCCCAAATCTAGTCTTCGTATTGTCTACAACAAGCCCCATTACAGGATCGGAGAACGCATCGAATACCCTTGCACATAATATGACTGCAGTAATCCACCATAGATCGTTGGTTGGAATTTTTATTACATCCGTTAAATAAAAAATAAAGTACATGCTAATTAAGGTGTAAAGCATATCACGTCCTATGGTCCCAATTCCAAATGTAAAGCGATTATAATCCTTTTCCTTTTTAATTTCCATAGCTAATCCTTTCTAAACTCTAATTGTGATATTTCTCGCCTTTTACGTATTCATCGTAAATACTGTCTGTAACTCCACCATTTTCTATGACCTTAGAGTAGAATTCCCCACTCTTTTTAATCCTGCGCTTTTGGGTATCATAATCTACAGAAACTAATCCAAATTTTGCTTCTTCCCCCTCTATCCATTCAAAATTGTCGCAAAAACACCAGTGATAATATCTTTCAAAAGGCAAACTGCTCTCGCATATGGCTTTTAAGTGATCATAAATATACAAAGATCTAAAACTATCATTTAAATCGCAAGTTCCATTTTCAGTGACATAGATAGGCTTTTTACATATATCATATAACTCCTGAGCACATTCCACTAAACCATTAGGATAGATCTCCCAGCCTAGATCGTTCACTGGGGCACCCTTTAAAGTACCATCGCCTATATATTTTATAGTGGAGCGAGAATAATAGTTTAGTGCAACAAAATCGCAGTAATCCCCTTTTTTCACATCTTCAAAATTCTTCAAAGGAAATTTAAATTCACCTTTGTAGTAAGCACTGTTCATCAGAGATTGAAATAACCATTCAGTAAGTTTTGTGGAGGACTTATGGATCAGATTTTTAGGGTTTACTGGTGCAAAAACCCTCATGTGATTTGCAAAGCTCACCTTTGTATCTTTATATCCCATCTCTTTTCTCATCCTATGTATTAGCTCATAAGCTTTTATGTGGCAGACAGCCATTACAGAATAAACATTTATGGTACTAAAAAACGACTTTTCACCAGGCGGCCACAGCCCATAAAAATAAGCATGAGTCGCATACACATTAGGTTCATTTATGGTCAAGTATTCAGAGATTAAATCCCCAAAATTCTCTACGCATATTTTCACATAATTTAAAAATATCTCGATGTTATCCTTATTTTTAAAGCCGCCTTTTTTCTCAAACCACATCGGATTTGTAAAGTGATGTATGGTTAAAAGTGGAAGTATTCCATTTGACTTGATTTCTGTAATCAATGACCTGTAGTGTTCTATTGCCTCCTTATCTATTACTCCCTCTTTTGGTTCAATGCGAGCCCATTCAATTCCAAATCTATATACTTCAATCCCCATGGATTTCATGAGTTTAATGTCGTCTTTCCAGAGATTATAATGATCATTTGCTCTGGAAGGATTTGAATTGTCTTTTATTTTTCCTTTAGCATACCAATCATTCCAGCTAGAATCAAGATTTCCGCCTTCAATTTGCGTTGCAGAAGTCGCTACTCCAAGTTTAATATTGAGTTTAAAGCCCATAACCCTCGCTCCCTATAAAATTATTTTAAGTATTTATTCATCCATTCTATTATTTCTTCTAGTCTCTTTATTCTATGCTCTGGCTTTCCTGAACGTGACAATTCATGATTCTCTCCATGAAATACAACCAGCTTTGACGGAACGTTGTTTATCTTTAAAGCAGTGAACATCTGATATCCTTCGATAATAGGGCATCTATAGTCTTCGTCTGAATGCAAAATCAAAGTAGGAGTCTTTATCTTATTCGCATATTTTAAAGGAGAATGCCACCACAACTTTTCAAAATCCCCCCACAAACTTGCATCCATCTCATTTGGTGCAAAATAATAACCGATATCGCTTACATACATGGATATCCAATTTACAATACCCCTCTGAGCTACTGCAGCTTTAAACCTATCTGTATGACCTACGATCCAGTTCGTCATGTATCCTCCATATGATCCACCTGTAACACCAATTTTTTCTCTATCTATGGAAATATATATTTTTAACATCTCGTCTACAAATTGCATTATGTTGTCATAATCGATAGTGCCGTATTTCCCTCTGATATTAGCAAATTCGTTTCCCTTTCCATCAGACCCTCTTGGGTTGCAAAATAGCACAAAGTAACCTTCATTTGCAAAATACTTCATCTCATGGAAATAAACATCTCCATAGGCAGCTTTTGGTCCACCGTGGATTTCTAAAATAGCTGGATACTTCTTGTTTTCATCGTAATCCACAGGGAACATGATAAATCCATCGAACTCTGCCCCTTCTTTGTCTTTAATCACATGGTAATTTAACTTAGTATTGCTTACATTAAACTTTTCATTGAACTTCGTTTTTTGGACTAATCTGCCATCTTCTAGGCTGTATACCTCTTGAAGCCTGCCACCTAAAAGACCCACTGCTATAAAATCACCATCTTGATCTATATCGAAGAACTGCACGCTTCCCTTGGAATTAGTTATGTTCTTCAATTCTTTTGTGTTTAAATTTAGCTCATAAATATCAGAATAAATCCCATCGATGGAAGTAAAATAAAAATTATCTCCATATACCTTATGGGAAAATCCTTCTCCGTATGAACAATCTGTGAACATAGATGTGCATATTGATCTATCGTATTTAAAGATCTCGGCACGACTTTTATCCTTTGGATCCAGGATATAAAACGTAGGATGCTCGTAAAAAGAATAGTTCTCACCTTTAGATGCAGCGAGGATTATCTTATCTTTCCAAAAATCGAAAGTATAAATGAACATAGCTTCATCTAATATTTTTTCTACCTTTCCTGAATCGATTACATATAGGTACTCTTTGATATCTTTAACTGCAGATGTTTTAGGAGCTTCTGTATATGCGATGATACCATTTTTAGAAATCTTATACTCTGAAACATCTGAAGCAGGAGGTGTTAAAAGAGTCAATCCTTTTTCAGCATTATAAGTGTAGAGCCTCTTTATCTTACCATAGATAAAGCCTTCACCATTGGACCAAAAAGGAAGTTCTTCAATGACTTCATAATCGTTTTTTACTGATAAATCCTTAGGTCTATCGTTAAAAATTGCAGAAACTAAGAAATCACCATTTGGAAGCAAGTCTATCTTTAGGACTTCAGCATCGATATTAAATGCATGTTTTGCTTCTCCTCCATTTATATTTATTTTATGAAAAGAACTTATCTCTTGCCCCCTTTCCTTTTTATCTTTAGATTCTTTATCTCTAATCTCAGAAAACAAGATATTTTCATCATCAAGCCATATAAATGAAAAGACATTACCCTTTTCATTAGTCAGTGGACAGCAGTTATCTTCTTTTAAGATGAATATAGATGAGTAATAACCGTTGTCATCGCTTGCTTTTTTAGCTATAAAAGCAGAGTTTTGACCATTTGGTGAAAATTTTAGTTCAGATAAAAAAAAGTATTTTTTTAAATCGTCTATTTTTAATCGCTCCATAAAATTCCTCCTCATATAATATATTGTAGTTCTTAATTTATTGTAACTAATAATAAGCCCATAAAGCAAATATTTAAAAATATTTTATAATAAAATATGAGTTTAATTTCTATATTTTATTTATTTCGAAATTGTCATAAGACAAGAAAATATGATATAATAAATAATAGAATATATCAGTATAAGGGGGAAATTAGAAAATGGATACCGAATTAAAAACATTTTTGGAAAATATTATAAATGAATTAAAAGATGAACTGAATAGTAAAATTGACAAAATCGATTCTAAAATTGAAATTATTGAAATGAAATTTACAAATGAGATGAAATCATTGAAAGATGAATTGAACAGTAAAATCGATAAAGCTGATTCTAAAATTGAAATTGTTGAAATGAAATTAACGAATGAGATGAAATCATTGAAAGATGAATTGAATAGCAAAATTGATAAAGCTGATTCTAATATTGATAACGCTCAAATGAAATTAACAAATGAGATAAAATCATTGAAAGATGAATTGAACACTAAACTTGACAAAGTCGATGCTAAAACTGATGATGTTGAAGCAAAATTAGCAAATGAGATAAAAGAATTAAATAGTAAATTTGATTCTAAAATTGATAATGCTCAAGTGAAATTAACAAATGAGATAAAATCAATTGAGGATGAACTAAATAGTAAATTTGATTCTAAAATTGATAATGCTCAAGTGAAATTAACAAATGAAATAAAATCGATGAAAGATGACTTGAATAGTACACTTGATAATGCTAAAATAACATCAACAAATGATATGGAATCGATGAAAAGCGATATCATTAAACAAATAAATTCCTCAAGCTCAGAAATGGTAGAAAGAGTAGAGCATTCAGTGGAAAATGTTTTAGAATCTCAAATTGCTGAAGTAATACTTGATATTAAAGAGGTTAAAGAGAATATTGGAGTTTTAGAAGAACGAACTGATTTAAATACAAATGATATCATTAAAATTAGAAAAATAGAAAAATTAAGATCGAGTATGTGATAATACTAATCTTAGAAAGGTTAGGAATAAAAGAGAAATCTTAGATTTATGAAAAAACATCGCAAATTAAAAATTTTTTTAAGCCTTTGTGTTTTGATAGCGGCTGTTATAGTAGGTTATTTTTTAATTTCTGGATGGGTAAAAAGCCAGCCTAAGCTTAATTATACATATGGCACAAATTCAAGCCGTATAGTAGCCTATCCTGATGCAAATTTTGCTATAATAAGCGACATCCACACATACGATCCTTCACTTGGAACTACAGGCTCAGCATTTGATGCGGTTTTGCATTCTGATAGAAAGCTTCTCATAGATAGCGAAGATCTCTTGGATTATGCCATTGGAGATATCCTAAAATCCAATGTAAAGTTTGTGCTTGTGAGTGGTGATTTGACAAAGGATGGAGAATTAGTAAATCATGAAATTGTAGCAAATAAGCTCAAGCAATTCACTGACGCAGGACTAAAGGTTTACGTCATCCCAGGCAACCACGACATCAATAATCCTGGTGCAGAATCCTATTCAGGTGACTCATCTACACCAGTAGCAAATATCACTCCTGATGATTTTGTACAAATATATTCTGATTTTGGTTACAAAGACGCATTAGAGCGAGATCAAAATTCTCTTAGCTACCTTGCCGAACCTGTAGATGGACTTTGGCTTTTAGCAATAGATGACTGCAGATATAGAGAGAATACGCCTGGCACCGAAGAAATTGTAAGTGGAAAGATAAGCCAAGCTACCGAAAATTGGATCGAAAGCGTATTGAATGAAGCTGAGCAAAAAGGAAAAGCAGTCATGGTTATGATTCACCATGGCGTTGTGGAGCATTGGGACGGGCAGTACAAATTGCACCCTGACTATTTAATCGAGGATTATACTCATTTTGGAAATCTTTTAGCGTCATACAACGTGCGAATAGCCTTTACCGGGCATTATCATGGGCAAGACATAACTGAAAGTACCTTTGGAAATAATAAATATCTTTACGATGTACAAACTGGCTCATTGATCACAGCACCTTGTCCTATCAGGTATTGCTCGATAAAAGATAATGATATCTCTATAAATAGTGAGGACATCGTAGATAAACTACATCCTGGTACAGACTTCGCACAGACTGCAACTGCTTTTGTAAAGTCTACTATAGTGAATGAAGCCGAAAAGACCCTTAAAAAATATAAAGTGTCCGATGCTGATACAGCTTACATAGCAAATGCAGTTGGAGATGCCTTTGTTGCTTACTATTCTGGTGATGAAGATCCAGCTATGAGGATCCCTATGGATGAAAACAAGCTGAACCTCTGGGGACGCATCGTTTATAACATGGAAAAATACGTGTTAAATGGACTGTGGAAGGATTTACCTCCTGCTGATAACAACGTCAATTTAACATTGAATTAAAATATTCAAGTGTCACAGTGAGAATAATTAGGTTATTCTTTCTCACTGTGATATTTTTTTAATTTTAGCTATATCCACTGAGCAGGTAAAACCCATACATTATCTTTTAGTGGCAACATTTCCTTTGCCAAGCATATAACTGCTCCAGTTCCAGTCTTTTTATCTGGAATCCCGTCAATGAATTGGAATGACTTCACCATGGATTTTGTCGGGTCGCTTGTTGTTTTAATTTCAATGGGGTATAATGTATCTCCATCCTGGATCAAAAGGTCAATTTCATTTTTATCCTTGTCACGATAGTAATACAGCGGTGGTTTGACAATACCGTCGTTATAGTAACTTTTTAAAACCTCTCCAAACACAAAGCTTTCAAAGATATGACCCCACATAGCACCGCTTATGAGCTGCTCCGGTGTATTCCAACCAAGCAGAAAACAAGCAAGTCCAGTATCGAGAAAATAAAGCTTCGGTGTTTTGATTAGCCTTTTGTTGAAATTATTATAGTATGGCTCTAAAAGATAAATAAGTCCGCAGGATTCAAGCACTGACAGCCACGACTTTACGGTCTTTACATCCTTCCCGCAGATTTCAGCAATGGTGGTAAGATTTAACATCTCTCCTGTAAGAGAAGCTGTTGCCCTTACAAATTTGATAAATGCTGACTCATCTTGAATATTCAAAGTATCTTTTATATCCTTTTCTATATAGGTTTGAAAATATGAATTGTAATAATCCGCCCAGTCATGCAAATCGCTTTCAGTCTCATACAGTTCTGGAAAAAATCCTTTGTGGATACAGGAAACCAATTTAGTATAATCAAAACCAGTAGTCGCCTTTTCAGCTTCTATCATGTTTTCAGATATCGGCAGGAATGGTTTACGATAATTGCTTCTTAAAAGCTCTCGAATTGAGATTCCTAATAGCTTTATAACACCAGCGCGCCCAGCCAAACTATCGCTAACATTCTTCATCAATTTCATGCTTTGAGATCCGGTGAGGTAAAATTGCCCCTTTGTTTTGTCCTCATCCACAATGTCTTTTATATAGTCAAACAGCTCTGCAGCCTTTTGTATCTCGTCTACTACAACAGGCGGTTTATTCATCTCAAAAAAAAGTGAGGGATTTTCTTTTGCACTTTCCCTTACAAGTGGTCGGTTGAGCGTAACATAGTTGATATTTTTATAAATCTCTTTGATCATGGTAGATTTTCCAACTTGACGTGCTCCAGTTAAAACAATAACCGATTTGCGCTTTGAAATGCGTTCAACAACGGATTCAATATGTCTGTGGTAATACACTAAAGTCACCTCTATTCGACTATTTTGGAGTTATATTCCATTATAATCAAGAAAGTAAGATTTGTCAATTAGTTTAATAATTAATAATTTGTAAGCCATTCCATGTCTAATTTCCAATATTTCTATATTTCCTCACGGTGAGGAAATTTCCCCACCGTGAGGAAATTCCTAATTGTAGTGCATATTTTTAAACTCCTATAAATTTTTTTATGATTCAATTGTTACGCTCAATAAGCTTTAAACATGTATCAAGGGGAGATTCTCCATCAGGTGATTTAAAATCAGGAGTTGTACCAAATTCTTGGTTGCTCGAACCATCTAAGTTAAGTCCATATAACATAGAATATCTAAGTGCAACGCCACTATTTGGCAGTATTAGATACACAGGATCTATTCCAATACCATCCCCGCCTGTATTTTCACCTACAAGTGTTGAAAAGTGAGTATTAGCACAAAATTCTGAATAGCTATCCGATGCAGAATATACATTATTATTTATTAAAGTCCAGATCTTACCATTAAAATCTATGCTATTTTCATCCGGTTCAACAGACACTTCAGATGAAAAGAAATTAGTAAATTGTTTTAAATCATCTTTATTAATATTCTTAAAATAAGGTAATTCATCTATAGATTTTGAATTAATAAAAATCCCTGAATCATTTAAATAAGGATCATTATTTGGACTTGAGGTAAAAAGCAGGTACTGAGTAAAGGATAATTTATCCTTGATTAAGGGAGCAACTATATTTTGCATCCAATAATTATCTGATCCACCGCCATTATCAGTTATATCGATGATTAAATTCTTATAACTGGAGACTTCCCTTAAAAAATCAATAATTATTTCATAATCTCTCTGTATAAAATCTTGAAGAAAAGTATTTATTTTCATATAAGCTATTTCTCCTGGAACTATAATCCTAGTAATTACATTACCCTCAGTATAATTAGTTTGAACAGGTATTATGTTCGCATACTCTTTTTCAATATTCAAAAGATTTAAATACAATTTTTCAGTCTTTTCATTATTGATCACATTATACCAAGCTTCTCTCATGGGATAATCTTTAAAAGTATCTTTAACATATTCGTACAATTGTGGATCCAAAACGCTCAAATGTCCAATTTTAGTAAAATTGCTTATACAATCATTAATGTATTTTAAAAACTCTACATCATTATGGCTATCTATAATTTTTTCCTCATATTCCTTTTCGATACCTGAAACATCAATTCCTAATCTACTAGCCACACCAAAAAATGGAAAACTAGCTTTTAAATTTGTCCACATATACTCATAATCTTCCAATTTTTGTTCCTCAGTAAGATCTCCAAGTATGTATTGATTTTTTGTCATAACATCATCGATATTTTGACTAACAGCTGAATTAACTGGGCTTGGGCGACATCCCGCAAAAAAACATACGATTATTATAGAAACCACAATTTTTTTTAACATTATTTACCTCTTTTATTAAAATACATAATTTTTTACTTATAATAACACTTTTATTCTGTCCAAATATCGCATATGTCCTTTGTATAACATCTTTTATCACAAAATATAACATGCATATAGTGCGAACTCCGGACCATCAATTTTTATCTCATCAATCAATTTAAGTCCTTGTTTCTCATAAAATTCTCTTAATTTACATCTTTCTCTTATTGTACCTAATCTTAAAGTTTTTACACCTATTGATTTTGATTTTTATTTAACATATTTATCATATCAAAATAATAAAGAAAGGAATTTATTTATAATACAAATACGCCTAAAGTTTAAAAACTTTAGGCGAAAAACTAATTGCTTAGCTCAATCGGACATACATTCATCGTCCTAATCGGTTTTCAGCAATCTTATATACTATAATCATTCCCATTCATCCTCTATCTCATCTAACCCATCTTCCCAATTCTCACCACAAACTTCTTCAATAGAATATAGTTTTTTACCTGTTACCTCAAAAGGATAATTTATTTCCCCTTCAAAGACAAAAGTTGCTTCACCCTTCATAAACACACTTTCACCTTCTATTTTTATCTTAAGTTTTCCCCCTGGAACATCGACTAAAACTTCCTTATTAAGTAAGCCTAATCGATCCCCACAGACTACAGATGCAGAAGCTCCAGTACCGCAAGAAAAAGTTGCTCCAGCTCCTCTTTCCCATGTCTTAACGATTAACTCGTCTTTATTTACTACCTTGCAAAAATTAATATTTGTTCCCTTTGGAAATAATTTATATTTTTCAATAAATGCTCCTTCTTGAACATTTATTTCATTTTCATCGTCATAAAAGATCACAGTGTGTGGTACCCCTAATAATAAAGAAGATATTTCATAACTCTTATCTAAGACGCAAATCTTCTCTCTTACTATTTCATGATCCGATAAAGCTGGAATATCCTCTGGAGAAAAAGAAAACTTGCCCATATCTATAGTTACATCATTTCCTTCTATAATAGCATTTTTAACTCCATCATCAGTATAAATTTTTATACTACTATTATTTATTATAGAATTCTTAAATAGAAAAGCCGCAAAACATCTTATACCATTGCCACACATATTGGCATTTGATCCATCAGAATTCACAATTTTCATGTAAGGCATACCATCCTTTTCCCGAACAAAGATAACTCCATCTGCTCCAATGGAAAACCTCCTATGGCAAAGCCTAATAGCTAATTCGCTTTCTTCTCCCTTAAATTTTTCTAATCTATCATCGATAATTATAAAATCATTTCCGGTTCCGTGCATTTTAGTAAACTTCATAAATTCACCTCAAAATTTGCATTAGCATAAAATTAAATATATACTTAATTATTATATGATAAAAATAAAGGTGATGCTATGGCACTGGATGGAATATATTTATATTCTCTTATATACGAACTAAATTTAAAACTTTCAGGTGGGAAAATCGATAAGATAAATCAGCCTGAAAAAGATGAAATCATATTTTCAATTAGAAACAACAAAGAAAACTATAAG
>JGI20166J26741_10888892_pt1 | contig 29115 bp, 24 predicted proteins | sample TergutCu122P5_FD_26741 | JGI IMG/M metagenome (IMG submission 26741)
GTTGCCCTTACTCACCGGCGTCTTTCCATTCTCGATCTATCTCCTGCTGGGCATCAGCCAATGATATCCGCCTCGGAGCGCTATGTCGTTGCTTATAACGGCGAGATATACAACCACCTCGATTTGCGTCTTGATCTGGAAAAAACCAATGCCGCGCCTGCCTGGCGCGGGCATTCCGACACAGAAACCTTGCTGGCGGGCTTCGAGGCTTGGGGCATTTTAGAAACGATCAAGCGGGCAATCGGTATGTTCGCCTTCGCGCTCTGGGATCGTCAGGATGCCACGCTGACCCTGGGACGGGATCGCCTGGGGGAGAAACCGCTGTACTATGGTTGGCAGGGCAATACGTTTCTGTTTGCTTCCGAGCTTAAAGCCATCGAGGCGCATCCTGCCTTTGTCAGACAGGTGGATCGTGGGTCAATTGCGCTGTTAATGCGACATAATTACATTCCAGCGCCTTATTCGATCTATCTGGGTATTCGCAAATTGCTGCCCGGTTCTTTGGTGACCGTCGACAGGAGGAAGCGGAATGAAACGCCGGTTCGTTATTGGGATGTGCGCCAGATCGTAGCGAATGGTCTGGGGCAGCCTTTTGCAGGAACTCCCGATGAGGCGGTTGAGATATTGGAAGCGCTTCTTTCCACTTCCATCCGCCGACAGATGGTAGCGGATGTGCCTTTGGGGGCTTTCCTTTCTGGCGGGATTGATTCTTCTACCGTTGTTGCCTTGATGCAATCGCAATCAAGCCGTCCCGTGCGTACCTTTTCCATCGGTTTTCACGAGGCTGGCTATGACGAGGCGCAACATGCCGCCGTCGTGGCGAAACAGCTGGAGACAGACCATACCGAACTGTATGTGACGCCACAACAAGCGCTGGATGTTATTCCACGTCTGCCAGAACTTTATTGTGAACCGTTTGCCGATTCCTCGCAGATTCCCACTTTTTTGGTCAGCCAGCTCGCCCGGCGACATGTGACGGTTTCTCTTTCAGGGGATGGAGGAGATGAATTGTTTGGCGGTTATGACCGCTATGCGCAAGGACAACACCGGTGGGAATGGCTATTGCGTATTCCTGGCTGGTTGCGCGTTTTGGTATCGAAAGGAATAACAGCCCTGCCGCCTGCGGCGTGGAATCGGTTTTTGCGGCCGGTCGAATGGTTACCCGGCCACAAAGTAAAGAATCTTGGAGAGAGGTTGTTTAAGCGCGCGGAGATCATGGGCATAGGCTCTTCGGTAGAACTGTACCGCTTATTGGTGAGCCATTGGGACACGCCGACTTCTTTGGTGTTAGATGCGCAAGAGCCGCCCACCGTATTGACTTCTCCGGAACTTCAACCAGAGACGGATCATTTTGTGCATCAGATGATGGCGCTCGATCTGGTGACCTATTTGCCGGATGACATTCTGGTCAAAGTTGACCGGGCCGCGATGGGCGTGAGTTTGGAGACACGGGTGCCGTTTTTGGATCATCAGGTGGCTGAGTTTGCCTGGAGGCTGCCCTTGACATACAAATTGTACGATGGTGTAGGAAAATGGCCGTTGCGGCAGGTGTTGTACAAGCACGTTCCTAGGGGATTGGTTGAACGACCCAAGATGGGATTCGGCGTGCCAATCGACCGCTGGTTATGTAGTTCATTGCGGGATTGGGCGGAAAATTTACTGTCGGAGGAGAGGCTGCGAAGAGAAGGTTTTTTTGATCCCGCGCCCATCCGCAAAAAATGGAACGAACACCTTACAGGTCAGCACAATTGGCAGTACCTACTTTGGAATGTATTGATGTTTCAAGCATGGCTGGAATGTCATTAAAGGTGTTGTTGAGCGGATTCAATCAATTTTTAATTATTATAATATTACACCGGTTTATGTTATATCGGCTGTCGATTTTTTCAGATTTTTGGCTGAATCAATGTCTTTTTGTATTTATCCTTGGTCATTGCGGGAAGCTATTCTTAATGGACTGGCATGTTCGGTGACGGTATTCAAAAAATGAAACTAAAATATTTGAATGGATATTTCTGCTCAAAAGGTATGGAGATATAATGATGGAATTTCCAATTTTGGTAAAAATTTGGGCTGGTTCGCAACCGCATGATATGCGCTATATCCGCCGCAGCATACCGAGCCTTCTTGCCAGCAATCTCCCAAGCCAGGCTAAAATATTTCTTGTAAATGATTGCAGCACCAATCCGGAATTAATGCCATTTCTAAAAAAGGCAATACAAGGACATAATCAAGCCCAGATTATCACAAATGAAAAGAACATGGGGCCTAACGATGGTCATGTTCATCATGTCCCTCTGCTGTGGGAAAAGTTTCCACAAGCGCCATACATGGTATGCTGTGATGATGATATAATTTATCATCCGGATTGGCTCAATCGTTTAATCAGTGTGTATGAGGAATCTAAAAAATTGGGTATTAAGGGCATATTTTCGGCTTTGAATGTTCCAACCAGGTCACATTACGACAAAGCACATCTCCCAACATCCGAAGTGCTTATCAAAGAGCGTCAAATGGCACTCAACTGGCTGATTCCACGTGACGTGTACGACACGGTTGGGCCATTCCGCAATACAGGCATCGCTTACGATTCAGATTACTGTGACCGTATGGCATTACTCCATCTTCCAGTGATTTGCTTAAAGCCGAGTTATGTACAGAATATTGGGTACCATGGCGCGTACGCATATGATGAACTAGGGACTGCGCGAGACTATGTTGGGCGATTGGATATCTATTTGATTTTTCGTGAATATTTGTATAAATTTCGTCGCAGAATAATCAATGCGGGAAAACGTATTGGAAACCGTATCCCAGAAGGAAAGTTGAGAGAAATAATAAGATATTTGAAAAGGGTTTTAAAAGTGCAAATTTTCGACTAAGCCAGCATTCGCCGCCCACATTCGACAGGGAATTGTCATGGAAAACGAAAGGATCAACTGTCAGTCAGCGGTTGCTTCTGATGAAAAAGCCGTATCGGCATTATATCAGAATTCGACTGTGGCCGATAAATACATTGAGGCGAGATTTGTCTTGCCATGGCAGCGGCTCTTGCATGAAACGCAAGCTCAATCATTACGGCAATCCATTCAACTATTTAGTCCCAACAGCATCCTGGAAATAGCGCCCGGCCCGGCTCGTTTATCCACTGAGCTGACAGGTATTCGTAACGGCGTCATGCTTGAATACAGTGAGGAAATGATTGATGTCGCCCGCGCCAGGCTTGAGGAGCGGGGGCTTCTGAACAGATGGACTATCGTTCACGGTAACGCTTTTGAGCCGAATGATTGTCCAGGCCCTTTTGATTTTATATATACCTTTCGATTTATTCGGCATTTTGATGAAGATGACCGTATGCGCCTTTATGCCGCTATCCGTTCACGACTGGAACCTGGCGGTATTCTTGTGCTTGATGTGGTTAATTCCACATACAATCTGAATACGAAAGATCGGCCCTTATCCGATGCAAAGCAGTCTGATGCCTTCCTGATTTTCGACGTGGGTTACACCATCGGTGAATTTCATGTTGAAATGAACGCGGCGGGATTTGAAGTTCTCAGTATGCGCCCCGTCGTGCGCCATTACCCGCTTCAGTCATGGATTTCCTCAAAACTTTATGACTTGGCGCCGGGCTTTTCTCAGCGGATTGTTCGGATAATTGAAGCTATTCCATCTCGATCGCCAGTTGAGTGGATTGCCGTTTGCCGTCGAATGAATGGGCGGAAATAAAGAGATATGTCAATGTTCCAAAACTCTCTTGTTACCTACTGGACAACCTGTTGCCTCGAGCCGCGCATCGAAGCCATTTCCAGAGAGGTCGAAATTCTCTCCGCATATTTTCGACCTTCCCGGATAATAGGTATAAACTGTCATTATCAATTTCGGCTTTCCTGGAAACACCATATATTGGGGTTCAATCCCAAGTTCGATCCGTTTTGCCGGCCGATTATCCGTTTTTTCGAACGACGTACTCAAGTAAGCCATGTCTATGGAGATGTAACACCGTGGGCTTTTCACAAAACGCTTTTCAAACGACCGATCGTGCATACGATCGCATCTGACAAGGGGCCGCCCCTCCTGGACTTTTTGAGGCGTTGCAACCATGTTGTCGCACAAACCCAGACATCGCGGGAAAAACTTCTTCAGGCGGGATGTGCCCCACAGCGGGTTCATCTGATTTATCCCGGAGTTGATCTGGGTCTATTTACGACGATCAATACAAAATATCATGGAGCGAAACCGAAAATACTGTTCGCCACCGCACCCCGCGAAGAACATGAATTGGCCGGACGTGGTGCTTATTTGCTCCTTGACGCCGCACGGGCATGTCCAGACGTTCAGTTTAGCCTGTTATTCCGCAAGTGGCGTACCGGCCACACGAGCATAAAGGCTGTTGAGGATAATCTTGCCGCGAATCCTATTCCCAATATCACCCTTATGAATGAAGCAGTACAAAATATGACTGAACTGTTTCAGTGTCACCATTTCACGATTATCCCTTTTACCAACCCGGCCGGTGGCAAGGAGTGCCCCAACAGCATGGTTGAAGGCATGGCCTGTGGCATTCCGGTTTTGGTCAGCACATGCGCTCCGATAGCTGAATTTGTGGATAAAACATCATCGGGTGTTTGCTTCGATCCCGATGCCCCTTCCCTGCTCAGGGCGCTAGAAGAAGGGATGTCGCGTTGGGATGAGCTTTCATCTAATGCTCGGAAAACAGCCGAAAAATATTTCAGCCTTGAGGCTGCCTTGAATTCTTACGCCAACCTGTACAATAGTGCCATTCATGAAGGGCCGATTCGAACCGCTCTGATTTGTGATTCACGAGGCGCGTTATGAAAGATTTACTGCTTTGCAGTGACTTCTATCCCGTGATTGGTGGGGCGCACCACTGGCTCTACAACGTGTACCGTAGGTGGCCAAATCCAGTGACGGTCTTTGCCGGTTCCCAGGCAAATAATGATGCCGGTGCCGCTGAACGGCAGCGGGCCTTCGACTCGGAAGATCATGCTTCCCTGTCGATTCACCGCATTGACTTACCGTCCCTTGATATAGATATTTTGGATTCCGCGTTTTGGAAAAGGCTGATAACCGCCGTCCGGTTGATTGCCGCCGAAACAGGAAACAGCCAGGCAACGTTGCACTGCCTGAGATCGTTCCCTGATGGTGTTGTTGGATTGGCATGGAAGGCTTTGGCGCCACGGAGACGGCGGATAGTCACATTCGCGCATGGGGAAGAAATCACCGCTGTCCGGACGAGCCGGCAACTGCGGGTATTAGGATATTGGGTATACAAGGTATCCGCTCTTGTTATTGCCAACTGCCTGAATACCGAAACGTTGCTCCGTTCCCTTACCCCTTCCGCAAAAATTAGCGTTATCCATCCTGGCGTCTCTACCAGCGATTTTGCATTTCCCGAAAAAGAATTGGAATACCGTCGTGCATCTTACGGATTCGCCCATGATGATATCGTGCTGGTAGCCGTTTCCCGGTTAGCTCCCCATAAAAATCATGCCAATGTGTTGAAATCGATACGCCGCTTGCTTGATCTTGGGATGCCATTGAAGTATTTGGTCGTGGGCGGCGGTGAAGAAGAGCAAAATTTGCGAACTTTGGCCAAGGATCTTGGTTTAGACCAGGTTGTAAAGTTCGCCGGAGTTTTGTCTGATCGGGAACGCTCTTTGGCAATGGCGATCGCCGACATCCATATCATGCCATCTATTCTACTTGAAGGATTCGGAATCGTTTTTATTGAGGCGGCCGCCGCTGGCATTCCTTCAATAGCCGGAAACGTGGGAGGACAGGTGGAGGCGGTTTTGCATGGAAAAACAGGATTGGTGATCGATGGCACGGATATGAATGCAATCGTTGGGGCGATCAGGCAACTTGCTGAAAACCGGCAGTTGCGGCGCGAGATGGGAGAGGCTGGACGCCGATGGGCGGCGGCGCATGAGTGGCAATCGCTTACGGTTAAAACATTCGAGGAAATTCGCCGCGCCACAAGGAAATAAAACACATTTTATATGGCTGCCTCTTCATCTTCACTTCGCTCGACGCTGGTGTTTTTATCCAAAAACAGTGGTCTGTTTTTGATAGTCCGTATTGTCGGAGCTTGCGCCAGCATCGGCTTGCTGCCGCTCTTTACAAGATATTTGACACCGTCCGAATATGGCATAATCGCGCTTCTCGACACCACGGTAGATATATTTGCCACATTTTGCGCGGCTGGTTTAGGTCAGGCAGTTGTGCGTTTTTATCATAGCGTCGCCGATGATCAAGGGCGTCGGCAAGTTATTTCCACAGCTCTGCTCATGAGTGGAAGCGTCACCATTTGCGTCTTTATCCTGATTGCCTTTGTTCCCAACCCCATAGCATTTTGGGTGTTTAAAAGCCACGAATACGACAACTTTGTGCTGCTGGCTGTTTCGACCATGCTCATTGGGCTTCCTGGTGGCATCGCATCCATGGTTCTTGAGGCTTCCGGGCGTTTTCGGCTGGTATGTATCATCGAACTTGTCAGAATAGTGTTCAACGCATCGCTTAAAATTTATTTTGTGATTTTTTTGCAACAAGGAATAGACGGTGTTTTATGGGGGAATTTGATATCCGCCGTTTTATTTAGCGGATGCTTGGCATTGTGGATGATTTTTTCTGTTGGAATACACGTTAACCGTTCCTTTATAGGGCCGATGCTTCGATATGGCTTGCCCTTTGTGCCAACAATCCTCTCTTCCGTAGGCATGCACCAATTGAACCGCTTCTATTTGAATGCCTATAATACAGCCGATCAGGTAGCCTATTATCAATTGGCATTGCAGTTGCCTTTTGCTCTCAATTCACTCATTCTTGGCAGCTTTGATGGCGTCTGGTCTTCGCGCGCCGTTTTTACTGTGGCCAAGGCGCCGGATGCGCTCAACCAATATCAACGAATCTCCACATATTTTCTTGCCCTCCTGTCGTTTGTTTTATTCTCGGTGGCCATCTCAGCCAGGGTTTTAGTGAAGATATTCGCCGCGCCTTCATACGCTCCCGCCGCGATCTATATTCCATTTATAGCTTTTGGTTTATGGTTTTTCAGTTGTCACGTTTTTGTCAGAACGGGTGTAATTCTTTCAAAAGATACCTATTTGCTGACAATCAACTATGGATTGACATTAGGGGTGGCCTTTTTGCTGAACTGGCTTTTAATTCCACGTTTTGGCACCTATGGCGCGGCTTACGCCAGCGTTATGATTTATTTCTTTTTCAGTTTTGCTGGCGGATTTATTTACAAAGGATTTCGTTACCTCGATTTACGCCGGTTGACCGCGATTGCCGTTGTCTGGATCGCGTTGATTTTGCTCAGACATCAGATCGGAACACAGGTTATTTATATAGAAATTCTATGGGATATGTTTTTTTCTGTTTTATATTTGGGATTGATGTTGTATTTGCCGTTTTGTCTGTCAAAAGATGAAAGACTGACTATTTTCACGTTTATTAGGAATACATTGAAAGGAAGTATTTTTAAGATGCTCAAAAAATAGAACAGGTTTTATCCTGGAGGGAATTTGTTATGTCGTTCGTTCAAAAAATAAAAGATTGTGTAACGTGGTTTGTTCCCTATGGAATTATCATGCGTAGGAGACGAATGGATTTAGAAAATTATTATAAAACTGATTTTGTTGAGCAACAGCTTCAAAAGGAACAAAAAAAACAAGAAATAAAAAATTATTTCCTGTCCTTAGACGCGACAAGTGTTGGCGATCCAGAAATTATTGAAATAATTAATTATTTAAAGAAATATAGATTTTTATCAATTCCGTATGATTTTTCGAGAAAATATCATGCGATGGATATAGATGTTTTTTACGACACGCGGGCTAACGTTTTTTATGTGTTACATAAAAACAAACGGCTCTATTTCCCGAGAGGATGGGAAATAGAGAGAATACGCGCGTATTATAATGGTTTGTGTATAGAACAAGATGAAGACTCGCCACATCGCTACGAGACGGAGGCATTCAGTGTGCGGGAAGGCGATGCCATTGTGGATGTGGGAGCGGCTGAAGGTATTTGGGCATTGGATGGCGTGGAAAGAGCAGGGAAAATATATTTGTTTGAATGTACCGAAGAATGGATCGAAGCACTGAGAAGAACATTTGAACCATGGAAGGAAAAAGTCGTTATTGTGAATAAATTTGTTTCAAATACCAATGATGTTAAGAATGTGACGTTAGACAATTTCTTTAAGGGGAAACGGATTGATTTTATCAAAGCTGATATTGAAGGGATGGAAATAAAATTACTGGAAGGCGGTAAAGATATATTGACTTCTGCCAGTGGTTTAAAATTATTATTATGTGCCTATCATGCAAAAATTGATGGGACGGAAATAAAAAAGATACTTGAAGGGAATGGATTTGAAACAGAATACTCGAAAGGATATATGCTGTTTATTTCTGATAGGGAGTTAGAAAAACCGTATATAAGGCGAGGTTTAATACGGGCAATGAAGAAAGAGGCGCCTTGAAACCAGAGGTGTGGCTTCAGGGAGAGATGCTCTCCAGAAACCGTCCCAGGAGTTATAATTGACTATGGAGTTTGTGACTATTTTACAACAATTTGGCAGGAGGCTCTTCGGTGATTCCCTGGCGGATTAAGAATACATTGAACAACATTCGCAATGGTTTTAATTATTATAAAAGCGCTCTAACCTCCACACCTGCCGCCGAAATCACTTTTTACTGTGGATTTCACGGGCAAACCGGTGGGCCTGCCGCCATATCACAAATCGCGCGGATACTGTCCAAACGCTATCGAGTGGAATTTGTCAGTTATCCGACCAGCAACTACAATGCGATTCTTGACCCTTCCATTAAAATTGTTTCCAAACCGAGCGTTTCTTCAAAGTTGATGATTTTTGATGTCACCGCTGGAAGGGACAGGGTTAATGATGCGAGAAGAAGAGGTAACCCGACTCTGGTGACTTGTCACGGTTTCTCGAACACTTTGCACGGATTATTGGAAGCCGAAGTCCGCTCTTGCCTGGATGCGGCGGACCATGTGCATTTTGTTACTCAGTTGCAACAAGATGAATTTAAAATTCCTGAAGACAAGTATTTTATCATAAAAAATATTCACCAACAGGTAATTAAGACAAAGTTTGGAAACAATGTCGGGATCATAGGAAGTATTCATAACGAGGTGAAAAATTTACCACGAGCCATCGAAATCGCGTTAGCATCCCGAGCCAGCGAGGTTCATGTCTGGGGTAGCGAAAAAGACTACAAATGGCCCGCCGCCATATTTCATCCTTGGACGAATAACAAAAACAATATCTACAATTCGATAGATGTTTTGGTATCCATGTCAAAAAATGAAACTTTCGGTATGATTGTATCGGAGGCGCTTTCAGCTGGCGTGCCTTGCCTTTTGTCTGATATACCGGCTTTCAGGGCGTTCTCCACATGCAAAAGTGTCCGTATTGTTGACCCTGATGATACGGACACCGCTGTACAATACCTCAATACACTACTTGACAATAAAAATGATCTCAGAAGCGTAGCTGTAAGGTACTGGCAAGAAAATCTATCTGAACATGTTATAGAACGGTTATGGTTTTCCAAGATGGAAGAATTACTGCGTCCAAAATAGGTCACTTTGTACCAGTGACGTTTTTATGGGGGCATATACCCAATTTTCTGAAGATTTTCCCTTAGAAATAGTCGATCCTGAAAAAAGAGCCGTATTGGTTTGAAGGATCATCATGGTCAAAGTCAGGTCGTGGGGATTTCTGCGGCTAACTTGATTTTACGACCCGGTCAAGCAATGCGTCCAAGGCGCGAAGTTTCATATCCCACACGCAGTTCCGACGGATAAATTCCTTGGCCTCAGTGGCCCGCTTTTCTCTCATCGCTTCGTTTTCTATCAAACCCAACAGTGTGTCGGCAAATACTTTCGCGCTCCGTTCCGCCGTAAAAACGAGAGGTTCGGCGCCATCCGGCAATCCTTTGGCTACATCCGGCGTGGTTAGTACGGGAACGCCGGCAGCCATGGCTTCAAGAATTTTATTCTGTACGCCTCGCGCGGTTGCGAGCGGGGCTATGGATACGGTCGCGGCGGCAAGATATGGACGGACATCGGGAACGTATCCGGTCACTTCGATTCCCGGAATCCGCGCCAGCTCAAGGACGCTTTTTGCCGGCCTAGCGCCAACAATGGTGAAACGCGCATTTGGATAGACTTCGCGGATTTTACTCCAGACATGTTTCACGAAAAAGGCCGCGGCCTCGACATTGGGCGGGTAATCCATAACCCCGACAAACACAATGTCGATACCGTCGGTTTCACGGGGAAGGGCGGCAAAATAATCGGCGTCAACGCCGTTTTCCAGGATATCAACGGTAATCCCCGGAATGTATTGACGAAAAAGCTCGGCTTCATTTCTGGATACAACGCAGGATGCATTAAACGAGGCGGCAATTTTCCGTTCACTGGCAAGCAGCGTCCGGCTTTCGCGCCGATAAATCCAGTGCATCGGCCAAGATGATTTTCGAGAAAGGCTCTCCCATTTGAGAGAATCCACATCGCAGAAGTGCATGATTTTAGGTATTCCCCGGGTGTCTTCCACATACTGGGCCATGGAGCTTGAGAAGACGATAATGGCGTCAAACCGACTTTCCGTCAGTTCCGCATCGATCATCCTTTGTAATTTTGAATTTTTGAAATAGCCAAGGGAGAGAGGTTGCCCCCGCAACAACACCAATAGCATCCCCTTGATTTGATGCCATCGGTAATGATTCGGCGCCAACACTTTTACTCCTGATTCTTTCGCAAGCATTGCCGCATTGTCACGTGTTCCAGTATGCGCCAACGAGCCGACAACGACTTCATGAGTTTTACAGAGACGCTGAATCTGGTGATAAACCGGAATGCGATCGCCACGGTCGGGCGGAAAAGGAATTCGCTGGCAAAGATAAAGGATCTTCATGGGTTTTGTGAGGTTTCACTCAAGCATAGATGATGATTTTTAATTTTTAGACACGGACAATCCTCAAAGGAAAAGAAGCCCGATAAATCCATAGCAGGCGGGCGGCCAGTGGCCTATCGAGAGTTTTGGATAATAGAGGTAAAAATTTTTGACAAATGCCATCGGGTTTGCCCCGAAATGGTTTTTTTATGTAGGATCTTGCTAAAAATCCATCAATCTTTAGGTGTAATTTTGATCCCGTTATATTCAGGGCGCAAGAATTTTAACGATAACGATTCAGCAAAAATAATTATTATGTTTTTATAAATATCCCTGTCGGCAACTTGTTTGAACTCATTATGAGAGTATATCCCATACCATTGCAACATGTCAAAATCATTATTGTTTAACTCGAGCGGAATGGCGTGGCGCCTTTCCGTTTCCTGTTTAGATAGCTCATTGTGCAGACTGACATATGGCTCGTATCTCATGAAGATATTAAGCTGGCGGCTATTTTCTCTTTCGCAAGCCGAATTTTGGAAGCGACAAAAGCACGCTCTTCATGATTGATAACCAGAAAATCCTTTATTTGGTATGGCGTCGCCTTGAGAAAGTAAAAAAGACTGACCGCCGCCATGCAGATATATGAAATGCTGGTTGCGAGCGCCGCGCCCAGGATCCCGAATTGCGGGATAAGCAGAATATTGGCGGCTATGTTGGTTACCAAGGCCACGGCGGAAGCAATGGTGCCATATCCAGGATACCCTTTGGCAGCCAGGTCGATAGTAAGGAATTTGAAAATGGGAAACAGACAAATGCCAGGCAGCAGCCCAAGGAAAGGTAAAAATGCGGGGAGAAATGCCTGGCCATACAAGAGGCCGATAAACGGCTTCCCAAGCAATATCCCTCCCAGCGCCATCGCGACGAGAAGAATGAGGGACCAGCGCACGGTACGCAGGGTAAGGACAGATCGGTCAACCGCTTCCGACAGGGCTACTCTTGAAAAAAGCGGTGCCACCGCCGCATTTGGCGCCATCCACATCAGTTCGGCCATGCCCACGGCCAATGAATAATAACCCACCGCCGCATCATCCATGAAATGCTTCAGCAGCAGCATATCAACCCGATAATTGAGAAAATTGATCAGGAGCAGGGGGTATGATTTGACGCCATAACTCAAGCTGCCGCGGATCAATCCTTGCCCCCAGAACCGGGCGGGTCGAATATCACCCTTTAGCACGACCAGCAAAACGGCTGTTTCCGCCAGAGTCGTCAACCAAAGAGAGCCGACTACCCCCGCAAGTCCATAATGCAAGAGCGCCACCAAAATTACTGTTCCGAAAAAATTAACCGAGGAGCTAATCAGGTCGCCAATGTTCATTGAATAGATGCGGCCATAGCCAACCACGATGCGAGTCAGGTAGTTGGCATATATGGAAAGAATGGCCAAGAAGGCGGAGTAAAAGATGAGCGTACCGGAAATGCCCGACCAGACCGCCGCATGCAGAGGATAGCTCGCATAAAAACAAGCCACTATCATTATGCCGAACAAAAGCGCCCCACTAAAGGCGGCGGAAAGAATTTGCCTGCCCCCATAGCGTTTTTTTGCGATAAAAAATGAAAACGCCGACCCAAGCCCCATGTTGCCTATCATGAACAGGATCTGAGTGATCATGGCCAGCAAAGCCGCCTGTCCCTTCAGTTCAGGGCCGAGTACTCGCGCCGTGATAATCCCTGTGGCCATGCCGAGAACCATCAGGATTATCTGTGTAGCGAAGGTCGACAACGATTGACGCAAAAAACTCATACTCTGGCTCGCCTTAAACTCACACCTATGGGCTGGTATCAGTCAGTATTCAGGGAAAAGATACTTCCAGGTGCGCCAGCGCTGACCGCACAGGTCGACGAAATCGCAGGGACAAGCCAAATCGCGGTTCGGGGGATACAATCTATGCATCACCTAGACAATATCTTTGCAGGGACACCTACTGCAACGCATCCAGGCGGGACATCCTGCAAAACCACCGCATTCGCTCCTATAACAGCCCCTCTACCAACAACGATTGGACCAATCAATTTAGCGCCTGTATATATCGTAACTTCATCTTCTATGATTGGATACCGCCGTCCTTTTTGATTTGATCCACGGGCTATGGCACCAAGAGTAACACCATTGTATATAACTACTTTTGCTCCCAAAATTACCCCTTCGCCAATGACAATACCGTGGGTATGCGCCACAAAAAATTCTTCACCAATCACGGCTGAAAGGTGGCATTCAAATCCTGTTAGAATTTCGTTCAAAAACTTTACATAAGACGCCAAGCGCCACAATATTCTTTTTTGCGCCAGGAACTGGCTGACACGCATCAACACAACCGCGAGAACGCGGCTCTCACGTAAACACATACAAAAAACTTTCCAGACAGTCACATTTCTTTCATGCAGACGAATATCAACACAAAAACACTCTCTTATAGTCTTACAAACCATTCATTTGCTCCTCGGCTTCATGGGCGGCGGGCTTGGCCTTCTTATGGTCTGGCTACTATACAGACAACCTTTGCCATTGAGACGCCAAGACGTCTGTCGATCCACCAACTCAAGAGGTTCCCAAAGAACTTGGGGAGTGATAGGATCGCTTTCGCTACACGTCTCCAGGTCCATGCAACAACACTAGGCTGATTCATGTTGGTGCCTGCACTAACAGTGATAGAATCCCTCCCATGCTGGTACATTTGGCCAGTTACTCGCATTTTTGCGTAAGTATAAAAAGTGTAAAGAGATTCCAAAGCAAGCTCCAAAGGACCTCCGATAAAGCGAACCTGTACCGTAGCGAAACCTGATGCAAGATGCTCATCTATCAGATCTTTGGTCTCAAAGTAATGGTGTGCCTGTCCCTGGTGCTCGTCTTCAATCTTCCAAAACAGGTGCTGCATTTCACCTATAATTCTGGCGTATTTCGTTGTCGTTGTCAGCACAAGGACACCACCAGGACGCAAGACTCTCCGAAGCGATGTCAAAGCTTCGCGCACATCCTGGATGTGTTCGAGAGCAAGCGAGCACAATACAAAGTCAAAGGTTTTGTCGGCGAAAGGCAGTTCTTGCATCGTACCTTTGATAAAGCGTCTGGTCGTGGAAACCACTATTTCGTTTTGGCAGAGTCCAGGGTCAACCCCGACGTATCTGTCGTTGAGAAACCATGCTGAGTATTGTCCATTGCCACAGCCTGCATCCAGTACATCGATAGGTCCGTTGTCGTTACGAGCCGCTCTTAAGATCAATGGCATTTCACGATCATAGCCAAACCTTGCTGGACTTTTTCCAGCCTCGTGTATAACAAAATGTGTAAAGCGACTGATTTTGTCCATCAAAAGCCTCCTTCAGAGTCGTACGCTTTTCCAGCGTCTTAAAGCATTTTCTCGCAAAAACTATCGATCTTGTCGATGCGGTCGTCTTCGTTAACTCTGCCTGTACGCCCATTCTATTCTCAAAAATGGTATTATTTTGTCGTAAATATTGATAAAAAATAAACCACTTATCCACTCCACGCAACTTCATGGGCTGGCATCAGTCGGCAATCGGGAGAAAGATACCGCACCTCGCACATCAGCGGGTATCCTGTCCGCTCCCGCGCAACCTTGCGAACCTCGTGGATAATCGACAGCACATCCGCGGAGCGAGCGGAGCCGAGATTGACGATGAAATTGGCGTGGAGGCGCGAGATCATGGCATCGCCAATCCGATACCCTTTGAGACCGCATTGCTCAATAATCTTTCCCGGCGCGCCGAGGGTGGCATGCAGGGCGGGATCGCTGAGAAAAACCGAACCGCAATTCGGCAATTTTAAAGGGAATTTTTGACGGCGGGTTCGCAGGATGCCGAGCATTGCCTTGCGGATTGAGCGCGGATCGCCCAGATCACCCCGCAGGCGGACCCGGACAACGGCAACGTCCATGGTTTGCAAGGCGGAACAGCGGTATTCGAATCGGCAATCCACATGATCCAGTTCCAGCAATGCGCCTTCCCGGTCTACGGCCCAGACCTTGTCCACCCGGTTGCCCACATTCTGGCGCATACTGCCGCCGTTCATCAGTACAAGCCCACCGAGTGTGCCAGGAATGCCGATGGCATGTTCCAAACCCGTCAAACCCGCTTTGCCGATTTGCCGTATCAGTCGCGGGACGAACACCCCGGCCTCGGCTGTAATCCATTGGCCGTTCATTTCGACATGCGAAAGATGGTGGCCAATTTTCACCACCACTCCCCGCGCCCCCGCATCGTCAAAAAGTATATTGCTGCCGCCGCCAATCACCACGAATGGCAAAGAAAGCCGGTGTAATTCCCGCATAAGGGTTTGCGCCTGCCCGATACTGTGGGGTTCGACCAGCAAATCGGCGGGGCCGCCGATACGCCACCAGGAATGATCCCGCAAGGGAACGGCAAAGCCGTATTGCCCGATGTCGTGCCGGGTCAGCCCTCGCAATTGTTCATACATAGCTGATGGTGCCTCCGAGGCGCCGCAGTTTTTCAACAAAATGGTTGTATCCACGCTCCACCTGCCAGGCGTTGGTGATAACGGTCTCTCCTTCGCTTGCGGCCAATCCGGCCAGTGTCAGGGCGATGCCGGCCCGCAAATCGAGGGCGCGGACCTCGGCGCCGTGCAGCGGCGCGCCTCCCTGAATGCGCAGGAGATTGCCGTCGATCTGGTAGCACAAACCCATTTTGGCCAATTCTTCGGCATAGCCGTAGCGGCCGGGAAAGCGCAAATCGACAATCACGCTCTGTCCGTGCGCAAAAGCGCCGTAAACAGCCAGGAGCGGCTGCATGTCCGAGTTGATGCCTGGATACGCCCCGGTACTGATCTCGATTGGATAACACCGGCCCCCGCGAACGATCAAACTGTCTTCACCTCTGAAGAAACGGGCCCCGCTCTCCCGCAGATGAATCAGCGGCACCTCCAGAGCGCTGTAGGGGAAATCATGAATTTCAATGGCGCCGCCGGTAACCACCGCCGCCACCAGCCAGGTTAGGGCCTCCATATTGTCCGGTAGGATGCGGTATCGGGTGCCGGTCAGCTCTTCTCTCCCAGTAATGTCGATCCGCTCTTGCCCGTACACCTCAATTTTGGCGCCCATGCTGCGTAAACAACGAATCAAATCAAGGATTTCCGGCCGGATGTGCGGGTTCCACACCCGCGTCACCCCCTTGGCCAAGGTGCCGCACAGGATAGCATTCTCGGTGGCTCCGGTCGATCGCAACGGCAGGTGAATATCCGCTCCTCGCAGGCCCTGTGGCGGCGCCGCCGCGCACAGGAATCCGTCTTCCTCCCAAACTATGGCGCCAAGACGCTCGAGAAGCATCTGATGCAGATCGTACTTGCGTTCGCCAAGGTTGCAGCCGCCGGGCAATGGCACTTTCCCTCTGCCGATACGGGCGGTGAGTACGCCGAGAATCAGCAAAGTATTGCGGATGGAGCGTCCTTGCCAATGCAGGACCGGCGAAGGTTCATGCTGCTCTTCGATAAGAATGGTATCTTTCATCACACTGCATCTTTTCCCCAACACCGTGAGCATCTCCACATGCACTTGCGCGTCGAGGAGACCTCCTGGATAATTCAAGAGATGCACAGAGTCACTGGTCAAAAGGGATGCGGCAAGCAGGCGAAGCACGCTATTTTTGGCGCCACTGATGCGAACCTCACCGGTCAAGCGTGATGGAAGCACATGATAGGAAAACTCTTGCGCCCGATCGTTCATACGAGCCTCTTTGCGGTCCAAAGTCATTTTTTCGACAAGCCCCTCCCCCCCCGGGGCGGACCGACGAAAAAGAGGAAAAACGTCAACGGCGCAGTATCCGTTTGCCTAATTCCCTGACGGGGTGCAGACTGTTGTCGCGGACAACCGGCATGAGACAAGTCGCCAGGGAGAGAGTTTGCCGCCATGGGGGAAGCTGTACCTCGGGCCTGGTTACCCACTGGTAAATTTCCCGAAGGCGCGGCGCGCCATGGGTTACGTCAATCTCGCGGAAAACGAATTCGCGGCCAAAAGCCCCAAGCCGCTGGCATTGCTCCGGATCGCGCAGCAAATTTTTAATGTCCGCAGCCAGCGGTTCGGCGCCCGCTTCTTTATCCTGCTGATTTCTGCCGCTGAAGTTGTACCAGGCAAGGGTATCGGCGGTGTCTGGCGACATGAGGCCGGCATAGCCTGTTTCCCCGACGATCAAGGTTGGCTTGCCATACGCCATGCCTTCGAAGGCGCTGCGGCCTACTCCCAGGACAATATCCGCCCGCTGCAACAGGCGAAAGGCCTTCATCATTGGCCCAATTATGACCACCAGCTCCGATCCATAGCGTTCCCGGATAATCTCCACACGCATTTTGGCCCGCTCATGCAAAGGGCCGTTGCCGAATAACGGGTTGTTGCCGATGAGCACGAGTTGAAAACGGATACCCTGAGAAAAGAGTATTTCAGCCGCGTCCAAAGCTTTATTGATGGAATAAAGTTTTGAGTTGCTGATCATCATAATTTTCGGCAATGACGGATCTAAGCCCAAGGTTTGGGCCTCTTCCTCGCCAAGCCGGTGCCGCTCATCCACGATCTCCCCGATGTCGAGTCGAGTTCGCATAACTTCCACCCGGCTGGCCGGCCAGTGAAAGGTTTGGATCATTTTTGTTTTCTGCTCTTCGGAAAACACGATGAGAATCGGAGCGACCGGCAGGTTGTAATAAGGATCGATGCCGCCGCAAAGGGTGCACAAGACAGGCACCCGCTCGTACCGGCCGGCGGCATAGGCATGGAAATATGATATGGCGTCAAAGGCATGAATCAGGTCGATTTTATGCAGGTGAATGATTTCACGCAGGCGGCGCACAGCCGCAAATGACTCCCAAGTGAAATAAGTCGGCCTGGTCCCGTGGGAAAAGGGAATATGAACCGTTTCAAACGGTATGTCCCGCTTGATGACTTCAGTCATGCTTCCTTCTCCTCCAGCGAAGATGGGAGAAATTCCGTGCCTCCGCATCTCTTTGGCGATTGTGGTGGTGGAGAGGATATGGCCGCCGAGATGGGCTTGAAAAACCGTATACAAAACATTCATATCTGATCTGTGGAATTTGTGGGTCACTCCTGAAAATAAGTCCCGGAATCTGAATTCTGCCGGCGGTGAAAAAGGGAGTGTCTGTCGCTCCGTCATCCTCGCCACTTCCTGCTATTGCCAATCGTGCTGTCGCGCGGTTTCCTGCCTTGCTTTGCCAGAGAAACCCTCTTGCAAGAATTTTCAGGCTTGGATAGATGGGATGCGTATTAAAATTATCTTGAAACGTCCGGAAACACAACAAAAAACGCGATTTATCCATGACACATGAAAATGGCGTAAATGGCGTGAAAATTGAGATGGCAGGAAGCAGGCGTGGTATTTTGCGCCAGTTGGGAGAGTGTCTTCCGTTTGGTGGAAATGGCGGTCGCCTGACGGCTCAAACATCAGGCGCTTGCTGTGGGGAGCGGCGTAAAGCGGGTAGTCAGATTGAAGGTTTTGCTGGCATACAGCGCCAAAGACTCCTCATAAATTTCGCTGAGGAAGCACATTCATCAGGTTCTGACCGCCCCGATGATGGGTAATTGGTGATGCCGCTGTTTCATTCCGCGGCATTGCATCTATGATCCGGATTATCTGTGCTCCGAGCATTATCTGCACGGTGAGAAATGGCAACAACAGGGCATCGATGAACGAGATGCTCACGCAATAGCCCACCAGTCCGGCTTCGAGGCCAAGCAAAGTATCATGGATCGGGCGTGTTTCCTCGGTCGGTGGCCGGCCGGCCCATTGTAATTTGCGCGCCCGCCAGAAGAAACCTATGATCAGCCAGAACACCGGTATGGCGAGAAACAAACCACCTTCCGGAAACATTTGGCCGAACCAGGTGCTATGCCCGACCTTGTAGCCGGAAAAAGAATAATTAAGCAGGTCTTGATCAAACCGCTGAGTTAATTCCGGGTAATAACGATAAGCGGCTTTGGCTTTCGCAAAATTTAATATACCGACGCCGAAGAATGGATGATCTTGAAAAATCAGCCATCCCGCCTGCCAAAGTACCTGACGTGAACCAGCGGAATATTCCTGTTCCGGGTTTTTGCTGTTAATGGTATTCAGGCGGGCGATATAATCACCGGATAATAATGGGACCACATTCAGGAGGACGAGGAAATAGCAGATTCCAAGCCATATTCTTTTTCGTGAAGTCAAGAGCAGGTAGAGGCAGCCGGCGGCAAGTCCGAGAAATCCGCCGCGGGAATTGGTGAATACGATCATGCCGGCAATCAGGGTGGTGGCGGTCAGCCCGAATATTTTTTGCCACCATTTACCAGCGGTAAAAATCTTATGCACCCCTAACGGTAAGAACAACACCCCCAATGCGGCTAACATATTGGACTCGCCGACCTGACCTAGCATATCTTCCAGCCGCTCATTGCCTTGAAAACTCTGAACCCATCCCCAGGCGGAAAGGAGCATTGTCATGAGCAGTAAAATATCAATTATTTGAAGAGCTTGTTGTTTTTCCCGTAGTGTGCCGAGGATCAGCCAGCAAACGATCAGCAATCTGTAAAAATCTCCCAGGAAAGCCCAGGCTGCGGGGTTGGATGGAAAGTCCGTGAAAAGCAAAGAGATGGTCATGGCCAGACAGACCCACAGCGCCAGCCACCATTCCCGGACGGTAAGCGGGCCGGTTTTGCTCCCTTTGTCGATAAGAAAGCCGAGCAAGGTGCTGCCTATGCTCACCTTAAAAATGATCACACCGGTATCACCACCCCAGAAAAGCATCTCAGGGCGGATGATGTTGGCGGAGAGATAAATCGCCACGCCCCAGAATGGACGTTTCAAACTGATGCCGAAAATGAGCGGCAGGCAGAGATAGAAGAGCATGGTTCGCATAGCTTACCTATCGCGCTGATCTATGCCGACAAAGTCGGACATTGAATATTGTGAGGAAGCCATACTTTCAGCTTCGCGCCAGCCGTGCCAGCAAATTATGAACACCGACCAGCATGGCGAGACCGAGAAAAAAGACCACCAAGCCGGAAAATTCATGGAGGAAACCCTCGGCCACCCGTGAGCCATAGATATTGGCCAGGAAGGCGGTGCCGGTCAGGCGGATGATATTGGCAGCAATGGCCACCGGGGCCGCGGCAAAAAACAGGACAACCTTGAGCCAAGGGCGGAAATCGGAGAAAAAGGCCAAGGCGGCGGCCAAAGCGAACATAGTCAAGAGCGAGCGCAGGCCGGAGCAGGCGGCCACCACTTCCAGCGTCGTTTCGGCGAGGTGCAGGACGTTGCCTTCGCGAAAGACCGGAATCCCCATGGCGTAAATAATTTTCTCAGTCAGCGTGGTGCTGAAGAGCTGCATCGGAAAGGCAATTTGGTTCCAGACGATCGCCGGCAGGGGAATCATGAAAATCAGGTAAAGAATTGGCGAGGCAAGGATGCGCAGGAAAGGCCGGCCGCCGAGGAAAGCAGTGAGACCAAAAAGAACGATGAGCAAAGACAATCTTTGGGTGAAAAATTCCGAACCAGCCTTGCCGATGAGAAGAAGCGCCAAGCCGGCCACCAACAGCGGAAGGCCGCTGTTCATCGGCTTGGCAACGGCTGCGGTGAGTTGGCGGCGCCGGGAATAAATCATATAGGCGGCGATAAGAGGGATGAAATAGCCATGCGAATAATCGGGGTTTTCGCTCCAGTCCCGCGCTAGTGGGGCAAGAAAAGGCCAGTACAGGCCAATGAGCGCGACAATGACGATGGCCGCCGCCAGCGGCCATGACAAACGCCGTGAGGAATTGATGGGCGTCATAGGTCGGCGCTAGGCAAGAAGTCGTTCAGGGCCGGCAGCGCCATTTCGGCAAAGCGTCGCACCCGCTGTTCCGCCGCTTCCACCTGGCCATCGGTGGCGTAGCTCATGATGCGGACAAAGGTGCCGTCGCGGCGGCCCATGAAAAGGGAGTCTTTGATCAACCAGAATTTTTCCCAATATTCCGATGAGATAATTCGCCCGCGGTTCTGATACCAGTACATCACCACCTGTTGCTCGACGCCGTTTTCAATCAGCATCTCGGCTATTGCCGTTTGCTGGCTGCCGATATTCAACGACACCTGACGAGTGGAGTAGATATTCCAGCCGCCGCCAGGCAGGCAATTTTTCGGGGAATGATAAGCGCCAGTGACGCCGACGGCGCTGTAGTAGCCGACATACAGATTGATCCGCTCACCGGCGTCGTTGATGTAATTGTATTGGATGTAATCATCGACGCCCAGCATCGCCAGTTCCGCCGCCGAAGACTGAAGCGCGCCCGACAAACGGTAATCGCCGAGGTGCTGCGGAAAATCGGCGAGGGCCCGCTTGATAGGAACAGCCTTGACCTCGGCGGTCGTATGCAGCGCATACCAGGTGACGGCGAACAGCAGCAGCACCAAAAAAACACGGCCTTTTCCCATGGGATTCCTGTTTACCAATGGAAGAAATCACGCTGCATCGAAAGCACGAGCATCAGCCGCTGCTCGTCGTAGTTGTCTTCCGGCAAATCGCCATCCTGGGTGGTGTAGGTGTAGTTGAGGCCCAGCGAATACCAGCGACCAAAACTGTAAGACAGGCCGCCGCCCAGGCTATATTGCCTGGTGTTGCGGCTGCCATTGCCCAGCCCATTTGCCCCCTGTTGCGTCACATTTTCATCGGCGGCGGTGGCCATCAGGTTGAGGGAGAGGGTTTGACTCAGGGCTTGGGAAATGCCGACGCCAGCCCGCCAGTATTCGGTCAGGCCATTATCGCCGCTGTTGCCTGAGAAATTGCGATTTTCCATGCCATGCGAGACATTGAAGCTGATCTGGCCAGTCGCGCTCCATTGGTGGCTATAGCTGGCATTCAGAGCGTAACTCCAGGATCCGTTGTCGCTCTTCTCATACGTTGGTCCGGCGGAGAGGGAAAAGGTCGCTTTGGGGTTTATCTCCCAGGTCCAGCCGAGCAAAAGAGTATGAACCTGGCTGTTCGCCCGGCGGTCGTCGTCATAGGCGCTTACACCGAGGGAATAGCTCAGGCTCAGAGGGTGGTGGGGAATGGTCAACGATTGAAGCGAGGTGCTGACATGGTATTCATCGACATCTGCGGAAGCGCTGTTTGCCGCCCCCTGACCGGCTTGATCGGATGAGCCTGTGACATAACTCGCCGTCGCCGTCAAAGAATACTGCGAGTTCAGACGGTGCCTGATATCGGCGGAAACGGTATGCCTATCGAAATCTTGGTTTGATCCAGCCCGTTGGTCATAACGCAGTTGATCGAACTGATAGCCAAAATTGAAGAAGCTGTCCTCCCAGTATTGGTAGGAGGTGTTGGCGCTGAAGGTGTTGTCGGAATACTTTTGCCGGCCGGTTTGACCGGTCAATTGGCTGTCGTTGATTGGCGGCGAGGGTTGCGTCCCGCCAGTCCCGCCCGCCCCTTGTGAGCCGCCCGGACTGGGCGCCGGTTGTGGCGTGAAACGGGCCCGGTTGATATTGTCAAGGTCGGTGTCTGTTTCCTGATAGCTGTCGGCAATGGCAAAGGTCCAGCGGCTGGTTGGCGACCAACTGGCGCTTCCCTTCACCCCTTGCCGCAGGTCGCCGTTGTCGCCGTCGCCATAGGCGACGCTGGGCGAGTAGGTCAGCTCGATGGAATTTTTATCACCAAGGCTTCTGACGGTTAACGCCGGGCTGATGATGATGCGGGAGTAGTTGTCGTTGCCGTTAGTTTGCGCGGCGTCGCCGCTTTTGTCATATATCTCATAGCTGATGCTCCCGCCACCGGAGAGGGAGTTTTCCCGGGCCTCCGTCTGCCGGGCCGCTTGCGGCGCCATGACGGCCAAGGCGCACAGAGAGAACAAGGCAACTTTCTTTTTCATAAACAATAATCTTTCGCGGAAGAATTATGTGTCCTGAACGAGCAAAAATTGTCCGTTCAGGGGTGGTCTTTCAGTGAACGATAATAATGTCATCCGCTTTGATGGTAATATTTCGTTCTAGGTTTTTACCAGCGAGAAAATCGTCATAATCGAATTTCAGAGTGTTTCCCTGAAATTCTCTGGTCAACTCGTTCGTTGCCTTACGCACCACGGTGACTTTCGAGTTGGCCCATTGGTCAAAGCCGCCAGCCTCGGCAATGGCCTGCACAAGATTGATCGGGTAATTGATCGGATAAACGGCCGGCTTTGCCACCTTGCCCATCACGGTATACCATTGGCTGTTGCTCTTGTGCAGCACCACCGTCACTACCGGATCGTCATAAACGGTGGAAAAAAGCGTTTTCAGCATATCGGCGAGCTGGGTTGGGGTCAGGCCGGCGGCCTGCACGTCGCCAACATGTTTCAAAGAAATACGGCCATCGAGCCGTACCGTCACCCCTTGATCATTGCCGCTTTTTGTCTCGCCGGCGACGCCGTCATTGCCGGCGGCCATATTGCCCTCGCCATAAATGCTGACGCCCAATACGTCGCCGTGGCCGATGACATACTCCGATTGGCTCGCCACCTGCAGGGCGCCAACTTTTTTCAGGCCTTCCTGCTTCAGTTTGGCCGAGGCCGGAATGTCTTTTGTCGATTGCGCCGCAAGAGCGCTGGAAACGCCGGAAACGGCAAGCAGCGCCGCCAGCAAACAAGCGGCCAGAGAGACGACCATCCACCTTTTATTCACAGCAGCACCTCATTCATTATAAGAAAAGACAAAACGCCGGTTTTTCTCGCAATCCTCTTCGAGGAAAAACCGGGCGGCAAGCGGTGGCTCCGAAGGGCTTCCGATAGGGTTCCCGAAGCCGGAGCATGACCGCCTGGTGATTATACGCGAAGAATTTTATCAGGAAAGTTAGCTTTTTGCAAAGCACTGTAATCCGGACAAAAAAAAATTATGCCCCCGGCGCCAGCGGCCGCCAGGCGGTTTTGCGCGTCCGCGCCTTGACCAACTGTTCAGGCGCCAGAGAAAAAATCTCCGCCGCCGCGGTCAGGGGTTTGACGCCGGATTCGCCGCTCGAGTAATTGATGGTAATGAAAACAGTTCCTTCGGCCAAGGCGCAGGCGGCAATCAACGGACGGATGTCTAGCCGCCGAGTTTTGCCTTTGTGCTCGCGCTCGATCGGCCAATTGACCGAGGCGATGAAATTTGCCAATTTTTTATCGCTGTCTTCTGGCAGCGCGAGATTGCGGATCTCGTAATCGCAGGCGATATTTTGCGGAATGCGGCCTTGATGGCCGATGAGGGCCGTCGCCGTCATGCCGGGGGGCAAGGCCGCGTTCAGGTGTTGCAGGGTTTCTTCGGGATTATTTATTTCCTTGGGCGAATCGATGAGGAAATACTCGCATTCGCTTTCGGTGCCCACCGGCAGGGCCGGCGCGAACGACACCTTGGGCGCGGGGTTGAAGCCTTCGGAAAAATGCGTGGCGATATTTGCCCTGCGCAGAGCACGGAAGATGATTTGCAGAAAGTCGAGGTGCCCGAGAAAGGCGATGGCGCCCAGGCGGAGGTAGCTGATCAGATAATGGTGGTGCTCCTGGCCTGTTTTGGCGATAGCGGCGGCGCGGCCAGGCGGTTGGCGGGGCGCCATTGTTGCGCTAGCCCCGATTTCCGGCACTGTCACCGGCAGCGATTGTCCCGCCGCCGCGTTTTGATCATGGACGATGGGCTGTATGGTCTTGAAATCGCAGACGCCGCATCCCTGGCAGCCATGGTAGCGGCAATCGGGGGTGTAAAGTTCCCGTTGGCTTTTGCCTGATTCCGCAAGAAGAAATTCAGTGGTGACGCCGCTCTCCAGATGCGACCAGGGCAAAATCTCCCCTGGCGCCCGCGCCCGCAGATACTCTTCGAGGACGATGCCGCGCTGGGCCGCCGCCTCGCGCCAGATGGCCAGCCGGAAATGCTCCGACCAGCCATCGAGCCTTGCGCCCAGCCGCCAAGCGGTTTCAATGAGGCCGGCCAGTTTCCGGTCGCCGCGGGAGAAAACACCTTCGAGAAAGCTTTGCTCCGGAATCTGCCATTTAATGGTCACGCCTTTTGCGGCATTTTGCCGGAGAAAGGCAATCCTTGCCCGTCCTTCGTCGATGCCCAGTTGCTCTTGCCACTGGAAAGGCGTGTGCGCCTTCGGCACGAAAATGCCGATGCTGGCGGTGATGTTCTTTTTGCCGCCGCCACCGGCGCCGCTGGCGGCGCGGATTTTCCGGCACAGATCAAGAATCGCCTCGATGTCTTCCTGGGTTTCGCCGGGCAGGCCGATCATGAAATAGAGTTTAATCGCCTGCCAGCCGAGGGCAAAGGCGGCCTGGCAAGTGGCCAGCAGGTCTTTTTCGCTGATGCCCTTGTTGATTGCCCGCCGCAGCCGCTCGCTGCCGGCCTCCGGCGCCAGGGTGAAGCCAGTTTTGCGCACGCGGCGAATCTGCTCCATAATTTCCGGCGTCAAAGTGCCGACCCGCATCGACGGCAAGGAGACGCTGACAAAACTGTCCGTGAAACGATCGGTCAGTTGCATGAACAGTTGCGGCAGGCAGGAGTAATCGCCGGTGGAGAGCGATAGCAGGGCCAACTCCTCGAAGCCGGAATGGGCGATCCCGGTTTCGGCCAGACGCATGACTTGCCCGGCCTCGCGTTCCCGCACTGGGCGATAAACGATGCCCGCCTGGCAAAAACGGCAGCCGCGGGTGCAGCCGCGGGCGATTTCTATGCCCAGCCGGTCGTGGATAATTTTTGTGTTCGGCACCAGCGGCCGCAAGAGGTGGCGGCAGTCATCGAGATTGGGCAAAACACGGCGGCGTGGTGGTATGACGGTCTCGTCAACTGGATGGATGCCGGTTTCCCCGTCGATAAAGAGCGACGGCACATACATGCCGGGAATCGCCGCCATTTGCCGTAAAAGCGCGGCCTTGGGCCGGGGATCTTTTTTATTTTCCGCGAGCAGCCGGACAATATCGACAATCGCTTCCTCGCCGTCGCCGAGCAGGATGGCGTCAAAAAAAGCGGCCACCGGCTCTGGGTTGAAGGCGCCGGCGCCGCCGCCAAGGATGAGAGGGAACGAGGCATCGCGCTGGGCGGCGTAAAAAGGAATGCCGGCGAGGTCTAAAATAGTCAGGATGTTGCTCGAACACAGCTCATAGGGCAGGGTGATGCCGAGAAAATCGAAATCGGCCAGCGGCCGTCCCGATTCCAATGACGTCAATGGCGAACCGGCTTGCCGCAGCAGGGCTTCGGCGTCTTTGTCCGGGCAATAGCAGCGCTCGGCCAAGGCGTCTTTTCGAGCATTTATAATATGATAGAGGATTTGCAGCCCCTGATGGGACATGCCGATTTCATACAGATCGGGAAAGACCAGCGCCCCGTGGATGCCGATTTCCAGCCAGGGTTTGCGGATGCTGTTGAATTCATTGCCCAGATAACGGCCGGGCCGCTCGGCCTGATGTATGAATGATTTGTTGTTCATCGTGATTTACGGGAAAAGAACGGAAAATGCTACACCAGCGCCTTCTTTACTCAAATTTGTTTGACTTTTCAAACCGTGATGCGGTATGCAATCAAGTATTCATTTCGCCTCGCAACCTGGCGGGGCGAGAGGGCTTTCATTCTCCATTTGTGTACCCCAGCATGAAGACCTTGACGCGCACACTATTCATCATTTTGTTACTGGCCTTTTTTTCTCAAAGCGGGGTGGCCGCCGTTCTCGAGAAGGTAACGAACCAAAGTCTCGAGGACGGCCGGGTGCTGGTCAACCTCTTTTTCAACGAACACAGCAACCCGAAATTTTTTTCCCTGCCTGGCGACTCGCCGCGATTGGTGCTCGATTTCCCCGATGCCCGCTATCTGGGACAGCAGAAGATAGCCGTCGATGGCGCCATCCTGCAGGCGATCCGGATTTTTACCCATCAGAACCCGCTGAAGACCAGGGTGGTGTTCGATCTGCATTCCGGCGCCGTGGATTACAAACAAGAATTTCTTGAAGACGGTCGCACCCTGCGCATCAGTCTGTCTGGCAAAGGGCAACCGCCGCCCGTCAAAACGGCGGTGGTGGCGCCGGGGGCACCAGCCAAAGCAGCAACCGCCGCCTCACCGCCTGTCAAAACGGAAGCTGCCGCCGCGTCGCCCGTCAAAGCGGCAACTGTCGCCGCGCCGCCCGTCAAAACAGAAGCTGTCGTCTCGCCGCCCGTCGAAGCGGCAACCACCGTCTCGCCGCCTGTCAAAACGGAAGCTGTCGCCGCGCCACCCGTCAAAGCGGAAGCTGTCGCCTCGCCGCCCGTTAAAACGGAAGCCGCCATCTCGCCGCCAGCCAAAACGGTAACTGTCGCCCCGCCGCCAGCGGAACCGAAGGCCGCTTTGCCGCCGGCGCCAAAAGAGACGATTTCGCCGCCAAAAACAGAATCGCCGGCGAAACCGCCAACCGAGGTGCCGCCGGCCGCCACGGGAAAAACCGAGCAAGGGCTTTCCGGCGCGGGAAAATCCGCCGCGTCCTCTCCCTTTGACAGCCCTTTTCTGGCCACGGAAGCGCCAGCCAAGCCGGGCGAGAAAACCGCGCCGCCGGCCGCGCCGAACGCCACGCGGCTGTTGGGCTATGCCCTTGTCAGCCAGCCAGCGGAAAACGATGTGCTGCGCCTGCAACTGGATGGCTACGCCAATCCAGAGATCACCGCCCATGAGGGCAACGAGCCGCAACTGGTTTGCTTTTTCCCAAAGATGCGCCTCGCGGTCAAAAAAGGAATTAACCGCCCGTTGTCAGGAAAGTTTGTCCGGAAAATGAAGGTGGAAGAGCAGAAGAAGCCGCTTGGCGTCAGGATGGTAATCGATCTGCAAAGCGGCTACGATTATTATGTCCAGAAGATATTCAATACAGACGAATCAGCCTTTTTTTTAGTCATCAACGTCTCCAACCCCTGAATCACGGCATATAGAGTTCCTGAAAATTTTCCGGCTTTTGCAGCCGGAAAAGCTCTTCCGGGCAGGTCGCGGGCGTTTGCGGGTCTGAGAACAGGATGTCAATGACGCCGCCGCCTTCCAAGCCGCTGATGGTGATTTTCCCCGGTTGCAAGCAGGGATCGTCATTTTGCCGGTCGCCGTAGTCGAAGCGGGCAACCGTTTTCCCCCTTTCATCGCTGATGACGCGGGCGACGATGATGCGCTTTGCCGCATCGACCAGGATATGCTCATGAAATCCTTGCCCCTTGACGCCCGGCGTCCCCGACGGGAAGGGCAGCGTCCAGACAAACCACAGGCCCCGGCCCTGGCGGTCGGGCCGCACCTCGGCCTCCTCAGCCTTGACCTGGCCGGCGCCGCCAGCCAGCCAGTTTACCCAGTCGCCAAAGGCAAGGGCTACGGGCAAGTTGTTGTGAGCCAAGTAAGAAAATATCCGGCCATGCAGATAGGTTTTACGCGGCATCAGCAATTGCTGAAAGCGCGCCCCGTCGCTGGTGGCCAAAACCAGCGGCTGGCCAAAGGGGTTGCTGCTGACGAATTTTATCCATGATGGCCGCCGCCACAACAAATAGCCGCTGGCCGCCGCGTCTTGCAGCGGGCTTTTCAAGGTCAAATTGACATCGGCGTCCCGGCAAAGCGGGCATTTTTTTTCGGCGGCCGCCACGGAGGCCAGCAGTTGCCGCCCGCCATCCATTTCGTCTCCCTGCAGGGTGTCGCCCCAGTCGGGCCGGGCGCAGGAGACGAGCGACAGCAGCAAAAGAGAGAGGAGCGCGTGGGAAAGACAAGAGCGAAAACTATTTTGCCTGGCTGAGGCTTGACTTGTGCTGATCGATTTTTTGTTGCAGTAAACGGCGTTTTTCCGGGTCATGGCTGTAGCGCAGGGCGTTTTCGTAAGAGAGGAAGGCCTGTTCCGGCATTTGCAGGGACAGGTAGACATCGCCTAAATGTTCATGAATATCCGGATCTTCCGGTTCCAGTTCCAGCGCTTTCAGCAGTTCGTCCCGCGCCTTGTCCTTTTGTCCAAGCCGAAAGTAGACCCAGCCCAGACTGTCGCGGATGAAGCCGCTGTCCGGCTTGATCGCCGCCGCCTGCTGGACGTAGGCCAAGGCCTTTTCCAGGTTGATGTTCTGATCGGCCCAGGTGTAGCCGATGAAGTTCAAGGCTTCCGGATTGCCCGGATGCAGTTGCAGCACCTTTTCCATGCTTTGCAG
>JGI20166J26741_10900003_pt1 | contig 29042 bp, 13 predicted proteins | sample TergutCu122P5_FD_26741 | JGI IMG/M metagenome (IMG submission 26741)
AAATTTGTAAACGTATATTAAATGTGAGGAATTACACGTCGTTTGCCTTATGTCTGATGAGAAACAGCGGCTTAAGGTTATAGTCCCACGTGTTTTAAGTGTGTACTAACAAGACAAAAGCCCAAGGTGTCCCTCTACTTGGTTAAGTACCACGCCAAGCAGTACGAGGATTTTCAGTTCAGTTTTGCATATTCTTAACTTTGACATTAAATGAGCGTGATTGGTTATCTTCAAGCCCAGGCCAATTTGACAATTGAAAAGAGCCCACGGTATCCACAGTTAGGAAGCTGGATTTATCCCAGAGTCTTCGGAGAAAACAAACATTTCTTTTTTGCCGTGAATTGAATTCCAGTCTAATCAGCGATCAGTGCAAATACTGAAGTATTTATTATCTCTACAGGTGTATATATCAGATGAACATTTCTGTATCATTGTGTTCCGTGCAGGAAATCTTTACCTCCTACACGGGGCACAACGACACATAATAATAAAGGGAAAGGATCCATCATGGATCAAGAACAAGATTAGATGTTTCTTTACGATGACGAACCTACAACGATATGCCAAGCATATAGAATTTTAACCCTATTATACTAGATCTTAAATTTTTTTAATTTAGCTGTAGAGATCACTACGATATAATATGTAATACTATTTAATGTATTTTGCTTACACGAAGCATACAGAACCAAATTTTACGTGGGATCACTTCTGAATATAGCTACAGAAGTCACTACTCTATAGTGTGTTACTACTGTCATGTATTATAATCTAGTGAGTTTTAAATTTGGTCTATAAACTCTCTGAATATGGCAGAGTTCCACCGAAACGTGTAGGAATAAACAAAGAACTTTATTGTTATTTAGGCCTATATTGCATGTGCGTATGTTGGTTTTATAATGGGAAAGTTAATCATAATGCACGGAATAAATTACGTTTAAAGTTCTGTACCGTACTTTGACATGTATCATAATGGACTGGTGAATACAAGAAAGGGAATTAACATGTGTAAGACGAACACTTAAATACGTAATACATAAAACTACTAAACAGCTGGTGCTAGATTAATTCGTACTAAGTTAAATGTGTGGGCCGCCTAAGACCTGTAATTTTATCACAAATTACTTATCATATAAGGAACTGAACTTGATATATCGTGACTATATGTCTTTCTTTTTCCCCTGGTCACAAAAACACTCTAATTGCCCTTAAAATTCATGAAACTCATTAGGCTTATATGTTGTATTGGTGTTATGGCACTACTGCTGCCCAAAATAGTACGGGTGCAGAAAGAATTCGAATAATATATCAAAATGGAAAGTAATTATATTCGTACAATTCTGCACTAGGGGCTTGAATTGTGGCGATTAAGTCAAGTAGGAGATGGGCAGAGCATGAAGTAAACAACCCAAAAATGTAATAAGAAAACCTGTGTGGAGGCTTAGGCGTAGATTGACGAATAATATTAAAATGGTTCTTGAATATTGAAGGTGTGTGATTGTGAATTGAATTAATTTGTTTCGTGATAGGTTGCACTGGCGGACTGTTTTGATCACAGTAATAGCCAGTTGATTCAAATACTCCGAAATAAGGCTTTAAAAACCGAAACTGGATTTTTTTTTCTCAATAGCTTTACATATTTCAGTGCAAGAACTGTGCAGAAGCCACACCGTAATTATTATTCCACTTTGATCGCCTACTTTGCTTATTGACACAGATGACGACGATGATGACGATGACGACGAAACTCCTGGCCAACTGCCCGCAGCGTCTGCGTTACCAGTTGCCCAGGCAACAACACAACTGGTGGTGCCTCAGCAGGCCGCAAAGCCCATAAGTACCTTAGCAGCTGCAGACTTCTCTTCTGTCGACTACCCAGCCCCTGGTGAGACACTGTCTGCAGTAGCTGATTCCTCCACAACTAACTCCGAGTCCGCAGCTGCTCCCGTCTACGATGATTTAAGTCCGGAAGAACAGGCAGCCGGTTCTCTTTCAAAACCCGACGACAATGCTGCCGCAGGATTCGACTCTAGTCTTGACAATACTGACACACTAAAACCGGAAGCTGTTCCAGCAGGTGGTACTGGTACGTCTGACGACGATGACGATGATGATGATGATGAGGACGACGACGATATCGATGTTACTTTAGACGAAGACGATGATGACGATGACGAAGAGGACGATGACGAAGATGACGATGATGACGATGAAGACGAAATCGAGGATGTTGTTGGTGATGATGTCATTGAAGCTAAGAGATCACGTGAGTCTTCCGAAAATAATCATCTCATAAGATAACTAACTGCCATTTTCGGATTATTTGCCGGGTAGCAAACAGAGCCTGGAATTATTTATTTAAATTATATGAAGAGTAAGAGCGTCCCGATTCAAAATTTTAAACACTGAAATAATGTTTATGCTGAATGAAATGTGTGTGATGTAAAAAAATGAGAAGACACATGGCATGCGGTGTTTGGTGCGTGAATATTAAAGAACACTCATAATGAGAATATTGCATCAAACTATAAAAACATTAAAACTGAAAAGTTTGTAGACCATAATGATGTTTTCGAACATTCATTAATTTTAACACTTTCTCTCTGTGAGATTTGGAAGCTTTAATAATATGATGGTGAATTCTACAAAATGTGAAATTTGTTTGGGTACAATTTATTTATAAATTTTAGCACTATTTTGATGACGTAGAATTTAGATATGTACTATATGGACCTATATTTATAATTATTTATATAATCTCTTGTTTAAGCCTGTCTTTTTGACACGTCAGTGCTCTTCTAACATAGTATATATACGTAGTTGCATATACAAAAGACAGCTGAATTCCGGTAAATGTCACGTTGTAAATTATTTCATTATCATGATTATTGTGACAACTGAACTCAGGGATGAAGTCATTGTGTATGTATACATAAATTACTGTGAACCAAAAATATGTAATATATAACATTTTATTTTATGAACTAGTTTTTTAAAAAAAATCGCATTTATTACTTACATCATTTTAAACTCTGTGCCATGCTAGTTTATTTATAATTATCTTAGACGATAAAGAATGCTTCCCAATAACAGCGTGACATCTACTCATCCCAAAATTAGACATTTATACAGTTTATGAAAATTTTACATATTCCAAATATCGTTGCATATTCTTGCACAAAAATCAATTAACATAAATTTTGTATCAGAAGCTCCAAGAAAATTTTAAAAATGACTAACACTGTCTTATGCACATCGGAGTCCATATGTTCCTTGAAAATTCTTGGCACTAAACACCAACATAAAAAATAATTGTCACAATTCATACAACATACATAATTTCCGGTAAAGAATTTATTTACAGATGCAACTAAACTTAACTATCATGCTGAATACTAGAGAAACCGAATTCTTTTCCGGATTAAATCACATCGACGAATATTCTAGACACTTACGCTAAAGCATTAGGACAGTTTTTTTAATGTACACAGAAAACAATATTTCTCATGTAGTTTATATTTCAGTTTAAAATTCACACACCATTCAGAAAAGCTTGTTTCCTCTTAGCAAAAAATTTTAATTTTTGAAATAAGAGAAATTAATTTTCAGACAGAACTCTGGAAATATTTCTAATCTTAAATTGAAAAAATAATTACGAAACCCCTTGGCTTGATTTAGAGCAAAATTTGCTTAATAAAATTAGAAGGCTATATTTTGAATCCCTCAGAATATTAGGGTGGAAAATACAGGCTTCTTGTTTTTATACTGACCATCACTTTTTAAATTTAGGAAAACAGTATGATCACATACTGACTCTCAGTGACACGATTCCATACGTATTTACCATTACCACAATCTCAGGAGTTAGAATTATTTTATGGGCTTGCGTAGTAATGAGACAGAACAATCAATGCTTCCTATACATATTTTTCAGTAACACTGAACTTCAACTCGAATATCTGGAAGAAAATATTTCAAAGTTGAATAACGTGAATTTTGGAGTGGCATTTCAGAATGTATGGAAAAATTTTAAATTTACTGTTATGAATTACAGCCCTAAATCCTTTATAAAGATTTGAGACATACGTAGAGCTGGAAGTTCAATTGAAAGGCTTGAAGTTATAATACGTTCACTCAGGATGCAGTAATTGAAAAAATTAAAGAAAACTGGAAAAATTAAATGGAAATTTCTAAAATACATTTGCGATATACAACCGAGGCTTCCATTCAATTGAACCCAATTGAATGTCACGTAGACCAAAGGAAGCAGATATTTTTTCTTTCAAATAATATATTAATTTTAAAATAATGTACAATAAAGCACGACATTTATTCGTTATCCACATACTTATTAGCGTGGCTTATATTTGACCTATAAAAACACGATGAAGAAAACGATTTGTCGGTGTACAGTTAGGAACGAGTTTTCTTCACTGAACTGTTAACCCAATTCAAGTACTGTGGAATGAATCCCAAACCGGTAGACTCACATTCTTCAAGCCAATGTAACTTCTTCACGATCTCTGAGCTATGATTCAAATGTGTTCCACCAAAGTTTTCTCTGTGGGGTAGGAAACTATTTTGGAACTGATTTATTAATAGATACGTAATGAAATTCATGGAGAAACTCCTTGTTTGAAGTTAATGAATAATTTTTCAGGTAGCCAAGAAGTCCCCTGTCCTTTATGGGTCGCGAAAATTCATTTCCACATTTGCGACAACGTGCTATAAGACCATACACCAAACCAAATTAATCCAGTCCATAACCTCACACCTTGTCCCCTTAAGATAAAGGTTCATATAATCCATCATCTACGCCTATGTTTCCAAGGCGGTCTCGCAGCTTCAGCTTTTGGGATATAAAATGTGCATGCAGTTATCTCTGCCATCCGTACAACATTCCACACCCAGCTCATTCTCCCTGACTGGATCATCTCAACAGTAATAGGAGTAAAGTTCTGTAGTTTCTGCACAGAGAAAACATTGGTTGAAATATAATAAAATGTATAATAAAATTTTGACGTTACTAACAAAATAGAAATATATTGTACACAGCTAAGCAGTGAACGCTTTGACTAACCAAACAATGAATCAGCTAACAACATGCATGACGAAACTAACTGAGGCTTATGTTACTAATGTAGACAAGGACATGTGACACAATTAATTAAGACTTGATGACCGACGGGACAAGTATTCTTCGCAGCTTTGTGGTATAGTATGCATGCTGCATGCTGTCTCTTAATACTATGTGTGAATTAAATTCCGACTGTGTCCAATTGAGTAGCGCACTAATATTCGATTGAGGTCTAAGCGACTCCGAGCTCTGTGATGATTTTCTTTTCACCAACGCTGCAAGACTTGGAGCAGCTCAAGTTACATTGATTTCCAGGCTGTTACTGACACACACTTGTTAACAGACACTGAAGCGAGAAAATTTTAGAGTACTATAATATCGACTTCATAGATTAAAGTGAATCCAAATATGATTAAACAAAGCTTACGGAGGTATCTGACGTTGCAATAGATTCGAAATTCCCGCAAATGTTGCATGCCAAGTCATCATTTACCTAGCATTAATTTCTTTCTTCTTGCATATTTCAGAAATACCAAATAACGTTTCGAAAATCTAGCCATTAGTGGTTCTTACACTAAGGGAATTAATGACTCCACCAGGACTGGATTTCCAATATAATTTAAGTGTTTAAATTTACTCTCACCTCTAAATGATTTCGGCAGCCTCCGAATTCTGAGTCCTAAATAATTACATATATTCTGCTCAAAGTGTAGAGTAGTTAGTTATAATTGCATTCCACTTATCCAACAATATATCTTTATTCCCATAACTCTCCTCTGAGTAGGCCTATGTAATATAAAATCTTACACGTCTTTTTGTATTTTCATGTTATCTTAAACAATGCTTCCATTTGATAACATACGTCAGAACAGAAGAGAACCAGAACGAACATAACACTTTAAGAAGTGAATTTCATGTATATTGCATTTAAATTATCAGATTTCACCTCACAAGAAATAAACACCCCTTGCGCTTGGAAAACAAAGGGTAAATTACGTTTATGGAAGTAATTAGTATTTATTCGAGAGAATAATAAGAAGCGCATAAATATACCACGTGGCAAAATGTAGAATACCTTAATATTATAGCAGGTAGTACACAGAGTCGCCACTGGGCCTCACCAATGTTTAGAAGTTTAAGAATGGCAACACAGATTAGAGTGGATGTCCACAATTTGACACAGTCTCTTTTGCACTCAGATCATTTATATAAAACTAAGAGTTATTCTTATGCAACAAAATCCTAAGGTAAGTTTTCCTTGTGGGTTCATTGGGCCTTGGTGGCAGTGCAGTGGTGAGTACGCACATCTTACATCTCGAATTAAAACTTTCCTTGAGTAAATTTTGGTGTTCTTACAGAAAGAAATGATTGGCTTTATCCAACAGATATATGATGGAATTTGGTAAGCATTCCATAAATGTACTGAGAATAAACGCATTTATCGGACATCTTGGTGTATGTAAACACAGCAGAAACAAATTTCGTAACAGTGGCATTGAGTACAAATTTAACTTTACGTTGCCCGAGAAAACATGTACCAAACATAGAAACCAAATCTTTTCAAATGAAAGTAAATCCCTTGGTGGCTGAAACTCTTCAAAATTATGTTCAGAAATTCAGTTTCTACCACACAAAACACACAACGAATTCACATCCCGAAGACAGACCTGTAATTTCACTTCAAGCAAACAATCTAAGTTTATTCTCAAAACTATATTACACGTGTGAGTACGCTATGTGAACAAAATGCAGAAATTTATTTAATATTAAAACATATTAAGTACAGAGTACTATAAACGAAATTCTTTAAGTTATAATCTGTAACGCGTCTGTACGTAATGCATAGCAAAAAGAATCATATTCTCATTCTTCAATTTTACAATACCTATAGACTCACAGTTTAGTAATTTCTCACACTTTAAAAGCTTATGTGTATGGTTATAGACAGTCCTTTACACCAAAAAGTGGGCTTCTTAAGGGTGCGGTGTTGAGGATTCTAAAATGTATTGGATAAACGTTATTTCACTCTGCAACATTTCACAAACAAATACAAAACAAATTTTGAAGGAAATACTTATGTATGAGTATATACTGGGCAATAAAGTCGTCTTATTTCACACCTTCTGCACGAAGATATGAAGGATATTGCTATATGTTCTGGTCATCCATTACCTCCTGTTTTCTTACATTCATGTACGTAATTTTGAAGCAGTAATAAACTCAAGTATTTGCGTAAAAGGTATACGCCCTTATGCATATCAGCAAACAGTCAAAATTCGCATATCTACCTGTGCAGAATATGTTTCAACTTTAAAGTTAAAATAGAGTACCAGCAAACACTATATTTTGGGGCTAGAAAAGTTTTTTGCTAGGACTGAAAGAAAACACAAAGTGTATCTTTTATAGAAAATTTTCAAGACGTGGGCTGGATTCGTCTGGCTCGGGATAGGGTTAAAATTCCGGATCGTGTTGACACGATAATGAACTTTCCGATTCTAAAAAATTTGGAGAATATCTTTACTGACTAAGCGAGTATCAGCTTCTCACTAAGGAGTCCATTTTATCCGTCATGTCAAATATTTACAAGCCGAATACTTTAATTGCTTTTAGGGGGCTGTATTCTTTCTTGGGAAAATGCGTATATTCTCAAGTGTTAACTACTTTTGCAATTCTGATCACGAACCCTCTATCAGAAACTTTGCTGTATCCTCATATCGTTAATAGTTATTTCTCCTTCTACTGATTAGACAAACTTTAAAGTTTATCACCGTCTTTGTTTAGTTTTCTCACGGTATTAAAACTCTGAGCACGATCACAGGTTTCAGTTTCTCTACATTGACCTAGAGAACTAAAAACCTAGCTCCGTAATCATTCTTCTCCCGGAAATACATAAAAGGGTTAGGTTGCGCGTCAGCTAGGTCAAGGTAACTCCGCGCCTTCAGGGCAAACTTCTCAGGAAGAAGATCGTCGGCCTGAGCATCGCAGTTTATACAGTTTAGTTTAAAAATTCAGATAAAAATTCGGTAGTTCAGAATTGTATAAATCATAACACTTACATTGCAAATATTTCGTTATTTCTCATAGCATACTTGTATGCCACATTAATGTATTCAGTCTCCGCTCTTCTCGCAAGTTTTATTTGCTTTGTATGATTATTGAAGAATAATTTGTTATTAGACCTTTACTTGGAGTTAATGCTAAAGGTGATGTTTGAGCATTTATAATGCATGGTAAATATGACAACCATCGGCCCCAAGGCATAAAACTTGATAGTTTCTCAAGACAAGAATTTAAAATTTTACTTGTATCACAAAATAAATATGATTAATACTCTATGTGTCTTCACTGTGATAGATACTGCCACAGACAGGATGTATTTCCTTGGAGGAATGAACAGAATAGTTACATACATCGGGTTTTCATCATGAATTACTACTTTTCGCAGGAAATATCTGGCTGATATGACGTGTAATGTGTTGGAGACAATTTTATATACCACAGCTCTCTTGAGGCTTGATGCTTTTTTTCTTTTACTTTATAATTGACTGTTATCATTAATGTGTATACAATTATAACACTGATATTCATTTTCTTTGTTTCGTAGACTCTGTAAATTTTACTCGTAAACTTTTAGTCTTTACAATAAGAAGTAGTTAATACAAAATTTACAACTCTCAACTTTTGTTTGTGGACGGGCCTAAATCTTATCATTGCGTATTTTAGAGTGCTACCTTATTATAACCTACAGGAAGCTTTCATTTTAAAACATCTGTGGAACATTTCCCTTCCTAAACAGTCTCATTCAGAAAAAAAAACCTCACGGTGTGTCTTTTTAAGGACGATGAAATAAGCTATGTGTGTCACAGCCGTAAGTCAAAAGAAGAGATACAGAATGTCCGCGAATAAAAGGCACAACTTGGAAGGATAACTAATGCAATAGTGTTTCCTTTCCAATTTCAATTTTCACTGACCAATTTGAATTTCTCTCTGTAACAGGATTTTTATTTTATCTCTTATCTTTTCTCATCACTACTTTTTCCTGTATTTTGCGTTTAACAATACTGAAAAGAATGCTTACATAAGCTTATAAATTTCTCCCTGTATATGCCATGAAAGAATACGTGGGAGTGGAGGTATAGCTGTACTCATCGTTAAACTTAACGCTCCGACGGCTTTACCCCGGGGGACAATCACCTGGTAACCATTGACTAGTAGACTTGAGAGGGTCTGGGCCGTTTTAAGAAGAGACAGATCTCGTGCCCCAACCGGGAAGGCTTTAATAATTTCGTATATTTACAAATGGAAAGATGCCCTTCCCGAGCCGTGAGATGTGCGGCAGTAAGAAGTCGTTTTGCTGCTGTAATGACGCTTCACATGATTCAATGCGAAAATCACTTCTCTGGAAATTTCAACTCGCAATTTTGTCCTGATATTCTTCAGCCTAACCCATTTCATCCACCAGTTTACCACAAAAATGTATTTTCACGTTAATTCTAAAAATTATTACGAATGAAATTCTGAGCCATTTAAACCGAAGTACCGCAAAATATACATTTGCTAGTAAGGCTGGTGAGACCAGTGCAATATTCTCGAATAACCTGTTCGCTTTTTCCTATCGCTGTTTTATCCTTACAATTGTCCGTTATGTACTGCGTGGCATTTCTTAAAGCAATGTGTACCTAATGGAATAAGAAAATCGCTTCATTCATATTCCGCACATCTTTAATAAGTACTTCTGAATAGTTGTGACCGCACATGGCCTATATTAATCTTACGCGTAAATTTTTAATTAAGTTCTAAAAATGTGAAATGTACGTAACTAAGCACCTAACTTCTTATGTGAGGTTGCACACTACTAGGAAAAAAACCGCTGAGGTATTCTCGCCTAATAAATTCAGGTTTCAGAAAGAATGGTTTTGACACCACACTTCTCTTCTATTGTATGTTTATGGCCTTGATGTAGGATGATGATGATGATGATGATGGTGATAACGTTAAATGTAGAGTGCACTAATTTATTCACTGAACCGTATACGGCTGCTGGGCGAGCACAAAGAGTGGACAGAGATTGTTCTAGAAATCATGCCCAAGAAAGTAAAATTTTTATATTATATGTTACGTACTTTAATAAGTGATTATAACCAGTCTATTGGCCAAAATATGTAAGCGAAATTATTCACACTTTCATCGACGTTGTCTTTGTACCACCTATTTTATTGCTAAGATAACCAGGTATTCGTAACGGACTATGTATTTAACATTACATTTCACAAGCATTATGTATTCTTCTTTTTCTTCTTCCCTACCTGGTATAAGCACTACTGCCTCGTACTGGCTCATAATTTTTTCAAGCTCGTAAAAAAAGTTTTTAAGCAATTTTTTTAAAAAGGGTTATCAAAATATTTCGCCCATTTAATTTTATTTATGTGTCTTGATAAAATTTACGGCCCTTGTATACTCGTATTTAATGACAAAAACAGAAACCATCTTTAGATTTTTAATTAAATTTATGGCCGAATTAACCCAAAAATAACTCAGGCGCTTGTTACAGTAAGAGAAACTGAAAAAAAAAACCAATCAGATTCCTCTCATCACAAAGACCACTGATCCTAGGTTGTCGAAGGGACGGACAAGAACATCCCTCGTCCTCCCAATGCTTTCAGTACTTCAACTTACAGCGTTTAAGCTAAATAAATAGCAAACGTGGAAAAGGATTATTATTTTTTTATTTTGCTTTACACTAGAAATGACTTACTCTATGAAATCAGAATTTTTTTCTTTGTAGTTTATTAAATATTAAATGTATTATAGAATGAGATTATAAAAATTGTAGACCATAATTTCGTCTCAGTGTTGTACTGTGCTACTTTTAAGTCTCTCGTGAACTTTTACTGAAGATTCCCAATACGAAATAATATTGAAATTGGTTTACAGTTTTACTTACAACTTAACGCCCTTCCCATGCGAATAGACATATTACCTTTCGACTGTGTGTTTATTTGACACTATTTAGGCAAAAAGATCATCATAGAGGAACGAATTATACGGGAACATTTCAAAGTATCAGAAACTCAGCCTCTTACTCTTACGAAAGCATTATGGTTATTTCAAAATGTTCCCCTTCAGAGAGTAGTAAGAAGCACGTAACAGAAGAACGTACATAATTGTAATACGCCTTTTGTTTAATATTAATATAAATTAATAACTCCAAAGTAATTAAAGCACAAAAATTATATAAGAATTTTGTGTACGTTTGTGTGTCAGCGAGACGGAAACAGATATGGAGAGAGGCGATAATGGAAAACTGAACAAACTGAATATCAAGGAAGTGGAAGTGGAACGTGTTTTTATAGTGGTATGATTTCACTTCAGTTGGCGAACATAACTTTTGGTGTCTAGCGATTATTTTGTTATGGTCGTGCGTTAAAGGAAATTTGGTTGATTTGCATGTAACAAGTAAGCCAGTAAACTTTTTGTCACGTATCCTGGCACTATCTACATCGCGAGTGGTGTGAACGAAGGAACGAATGAGAAAGGGGGCAGACTGGTTGTAGTAAATAGTAACGCCCGTTGACACAGATTCCATCGTCTTCTACGTGGACGTTCTCGTTTAACAGCTCCCTTAGCATGCACTGCACGGCTAACCAGCCATGTACCGTTGCTCAGCTTTTTGTGTGTACCTTAATACAAGCTACACTGTGACTTGTCAAGGTTACTTCGCAATGAATGAACCCCTTTCAACCGACTTTAACCCGTGTGCGCTACCACCACATGGTACCCTGTACGAGTAATGAGGCAATCGACCGGTCAGCTTCTGTGTTAGGTGCGTACGATCACTGCATTGGCACAGGTTAAATTTAAGAACTTCTTTTATTTTGTTCTTTTTTTATTTTCTGCATTCCGTGTAGCTTTGAATAACGCAAATTTCTTGTTAGTTTCTAATAACCATTCTACTAAACCTTGTAACCAATCGTCAGTCATAATACTTTCGACGCTTAATTCGCACCATCATTAGACTATAGTACATAGTTAACACGAATTTGGTAATGTGGCTTTTACCTTATCAGTTGTAAGCTAAATAGCCAATTGATGAGGGGAATTAAATTTGAAAATACTTATGACTGGTGAATGTTTGTAAGGCGCAGAAACTGGTACTTTATTACGTCACATCTAAGTTACAAATCACGGCGGAAATTTGTTTACCTTCTTGGTGTCTAGGCCAGAGAATGTTTGGATCTTGACTCCACACTATTTACGGGTTTATTGTTTTGAGCTTACGAGCAGCTAGTCAACCACTCTATACATGCAAGTTTAAGACGGAGGACCTGTTATTAGGAGACCGTGTGTACCTACCTGTCACTAGCAGATGACGCGTTACAACTAGAAAGAATTAGGTGTGCGAGTACTACACTAAGATTATCAAAAGACATTTACTTTTAGATTTTTTCGGACTTTGCGTTGGTCATAAATCATTATTTCTCCTACTGTATTAGGATAGATATACACAAAGTCAAAATAGGTTTGAAATAAAATTTGTCGGTTATATTTACCAATAGGACATACACGCATATTGCGTCATGTACAGAGTGAACAAGAGATGCACAAGCAAAGCATCAGAAGGTGAATCCGATAGACAAAAAAATTAAAAAAAAAACATTATGAACACAGGCCTTCTGGAGTATGGTTTCTGAGGTATGGCTCCTGATGTTTTAAGAAATTGTTCAACGTATTCACCTTGAGCTTCCATGCAGGCATGGGAGGAGAAAACTAATGGGACACTACCTTCTTCCACTTCGTCTGACTGAGGCTGTTTACCACGATTTCTTAAGGTCCTTCAGAGCTGTTGCAAGATGTGGATCTGCAGACCCAGGATTCCCTCATGACCATGCTGATGCCCCAACACTTTTGCTTCTTACAAACTCTATCTTGGTCATTTCTTGGTTCTTGCAGTTTTGGAAATCTTTAACAGCATGTCTCCGGAAAAATGGATACGTCGACGTGAACCAGCAGCATGGCTTGCAGGTTACCCTTAGGCTATTATCTCTTAGGATATTTAAAGTCCACTGTTTGTACTACAGAAATCAGTGACGTCCAGGACTTGCAACAACGAAAACAGAATAGATTTAAGATGAATTCGTACGACACCTAGACTTTTTCAGCGACACAAGTAATTACTGTTCAGACATGCAACGTCCTGTGTTGAAGCTCAAGGCGAATCCATAGACAACAGCTTCACATGGCATTTTGTTTTTAAGGAACTGGTGATAGTACGTAAGTACCGAAACGTGTAGGAGAAACTTATCTAATATATGTACTAATTAGAAATTTTACATTTGGTTGGTACAAGTAAACGGTAGAGCCAACCGCGCATTTTCTTTAATCTGCAGGAAGTGTAACACGGAAACAGTGTGGCAGAAGTTACATGTTCATAAGAAGGTTTTTTTGTGTGTGTATTGTGATGAAGATTCAACCTGTGTTGTTACCTACGTTATGCAGTCTACTATCACACTCATATTACGGGTCGGAGAGAGTATTCTTGGTTTAATTCAGTCCACCCAGATAAACTCCAAGACTGTACCTTTAATTATGCCACGACCGGGCAATACTATTAATATTCTTTCCAATTGATATTTTACGGTATTTTCAAGCGACACTGTTTACACTGAGCAAATGAAAGCGTCGTTAAATAAAAGAGGAACAACTAAAAACGTAATGTGAAGTACGCCTTTGACTTAACGATTTTAAAATCACGTAAGTGCCAAGGTCGTGCAAAGAAAGGAGCAGGTCTTTTTGTCAGTTGCCAGGACATTGACCTTAAGCCAGCTCTGTGACCCCGATCCTTTTTACTCTGCGGCTTTTGTCATTTAACAACGTGCTAACTCCTCGCACCAAACACACAGGAAGTAAAAAGGAGATAATATTCCTTTTAGGTCAATGCGAGTGTCACTACCGTGGCTTCTTCAAGGAAAGCGCTTGGGATGGCTATGCAGCCCGGCGTGTCTCTTACACTGTGATTCAAAATTGTACTTTTGCCGTAAAAAAGGTCCGTGTAGCACAGCCTAATAGCGTTCAATTAATATATATGTTATATAATATATATATAAATAATCTATATTATATATATAATATATATTATTGTGTGATATATAAAAATATAATATAGATGTATATATTTAGAGCACTTGCCAATTGAAAGACGTAGGAGTAGATTGGTAGATAATATTAGTGGGATTTATCTTTTCTCCGAAATGTCCAAACTGGTTCTCGGGACTAGCCAGCCTACTGTGCAGTGGACAACGGGGACTCTTTCCTTCGGGGTAAAGCGGCCGGGGCGTGAGGTCGACCACTCACCATCAACTTCAGTTGATGTTAAGAATGAGGGGAACTATAACCCATCTCCCTATACACGCCTTCATGGAATATATATAGGGACAACTATAATTTTATCAAGTAGCTGTACAGGACTGGGTTGATGATGGGTTCGTATGAATACTGTATTGAAACTTCGAGTTCCATAAAGTGTGCGAAATTTTTTTAAATAGCTGAGGAGCTCTCAGCATTTCAAGAAAGTCCTTGCTCCATGCAGTTAGTTATTTGTAGTATTTCAGGTGAACATTTTTTTAAAAACTGTGTTCAGCTTTCAGAAAATAACTTGTGTTCTGACTTGTTTTCCTTGTAACATTTTCAAAATGGATAAATTTCAGTGCCTCTTTACTTTATAGACATACTAATAATGGTGATGGTCACCTAAATTTCATTTAATTTAGTTTTTATATATGTGTGAGACTTCGGTTGTGTACGTACTTGATACCCCGGTTTTATTCGGATACAACTCCAGAGCTTGGCAACTTTTTCAAGTGTATGTTTGCTGACTTATACGCTATACATCCTAGGGCTTATGTAGTTGGCATATGTGTATTTGACCTATCTCTGTATCACGTTTCACATGCTTAATTCAGGCGGTTCATAACAAGAAAAGTCAAATGGTATGTATGTCTGTATGTATACTGTCAAACACAACTCTATTTCTTGGTGGAATGTTTATTATACTAGGGCACAACTACATGTTTCGGCCATCAATGTTGGCCACCTTCAGGTTGTACATAAGAACTTATCAATAGGCTATACCAACGTGTGTGGGGAGTTTGTTGGTTGCGGGGTGGAGGGGGGAGTAGGTGCGAGATCTCGTTTGTGTCGGAGGAAGGGGGCATGGTCTGGGGCTGTTTAGTGTAATAGTAACATCTATGTCTATTTATAGCTATGTCTAGAAATGGGTTACATATTGATATGTACAAAGGTACATTGGTAAATGTATTATCTATAGACTAAGTCTAGAATACTGGAATATTAGAATACTATGGTATTGTATATACAGGTTTACATATTAGGGTCTTATTATTCATCTGTTTTCTCTATTGCCAGTCTCTATCTTGAGTGCTGAATACTATGTACACTGTCTTGTATTTGCAATTCGTTTGCTTAAGGAACTGTGAAACTCTGTGCAGTGCCTTTGAATGGGTGGCTGGAAGCTGTCAACTGTAATGTGGGTGGGCGTAGTTACATGATCTTCAGTGTTGTCTATGTATGCGGGTGGGAGGACTTCTGGGGGCAGGTCTCGACCTGTGAAAATGTTATAGGGCAAAGTGTAAGAGACCGTGTCCTTGGGGCGACGTGTGGTTCTACTAGTAAATATAACAGCCGATTATACTTACGAGCTATATATCTCTGTGGTTGGAATTGTTTATGCGGTGATTTTGTTATTTGACAACACAATGAGAATGACGCGCCTCAAAATTAGGTGGTTCATGTAATGTTACCAGGGGCTCTTCGTCCACAAGACCTGTAGGACCCTCCCAAATATTTTGAAAAAAAATTTAAATACCGTAATAAAAGTTTGCGCTGAGAGATACACTCTTTAAAAGTACTTGCAACGAACTCTAAAGTGCTGCAGAAAGCGAGCGGTCTGTGACCTATCTAAACGTTGCGCGTTGGGTCAGTAAAGCTAGATCGAGTGTTGGGAAGAAAGCGACAGCTAGGTCGCGGCCTGGACTGCGGGCACTGCAGCTCAGAGATGGTTTAAACGAGGACTTCATATATGTACACCCTTTCGAAACTTTAAAAAGCTGGACGTTTGTTAACCATTTTACCTATTCGTTTTCAAAGCCATTTTGTGAATGTTTTAATTTTAGTTTATGCAGTTTTAAGAAAAAATGAACAATAAGGATGTAAAGTACTTACAGGGCAATTTTCGCAATTAAGTCTCTGCGAGAAAATTGGAATTAAGAATTAAATTGTTCAGCTACTGATTTAGTTATGTCTTATTCATCCTTATCAGAATACAAAATTATATGAGAAAATTACTTCTTGATATCCTATAATACTTTTATAAAAGTTGCATATTTTTCCGAGGAAATTGCCGGATATCATTTTAGCCTAAATTGTATTTGCAGCTAGCGTCGCTCCTGCCTAGCAAGTTCGCGCAACCTCTGTAAAGTTATAAGTGAGTGTAACAAATTACAGCGTTTGATGTCTCCAATGATGTAATTTTCACATCATTTCATGAATATCAGTCAAACGAAACTGGGGCACAAATACACACAACATGCTGTCCACACGTGCGGGTGCCCTTCCGTGACACAATTTTCATAAAATTTGGTCAATTGAATTTGGAACATGCACATAGACACATACAACACGCTTTGAAGCACGCGTGGCCTCAAAAGCCTACTTATTTCCTTTTAGGAATGAAAGTAGGCTAAAATGTAACTTCTGTTTCCTTTGCCTTAACCGCGTCTACTTCCTGCACGCTACTCTGGCGGATCCAAAAGAGGGCAAAGAAATATTCGTTTCAAATATCTCCTGCTCTAAGTGGTATAGGAGTTATGCCCATTTTAAACTGCAATTGACTCCTAAGTGCATAAAGGAATTCAACACTGTAGTAATTACTTGCCAAGATTTGCGTGTCTGACTTCAGACGTTTAAAAAGAAATTGAATTTCTATGGAACTTATTGAACATGAAAAGTCATTTTCTAGCTTCTACAAATTTTCTTCCAACGTAAAGCAAAACTTCTATAACATGAATATAATAGGCTTACAAGTTCTTGTGACAGCAATTCTGACACTGTCAAAAATAGGCTAGTCACACCACTTTAAGGCGCTTACGGGTGGAATCGGTGTCTGAAATTCTGTGCATGTTTGAAAGGCCACAATTCCAAAAGAGCAGCATGGGTTTAAATCCCGGCGCTCTATATTTTAGAAACTGTTATACATTTCGAAGTTTGAAATAATAAGTATGAGAAAAAGAGGTAAATTACAAACATGTGTGTTCCCTAAAACCCATTAAAATGTGATATCAATATACATTGACTTGGATATATTAGCTACAGGATGCCTAGAAGTCTGTTTGTACACATGTAGCAACTGAAGAAGTACTTAGCAGGTTTTCATTAATGTTACGTTGGAAAGTGTCACTAAAATTCGTCGACAAACGTAGGTCGAATTAGGTTAAAATCGGAAATAAATATAATGAATAGAATTCCAAATTCTAGGATATGGCGCAACATAATAGACACAAATTTACGACCTACACGCAGTCTGTGCCTGTGTCGAGAGTAAATCTTTCCTTCTTAGTCTGACCTCTTCTACCTACTCATTGTCAGTGTAGACTCCTCTGGACGAGGGATTGGCCCTTCGCAGAGATCTGACAACACAAAACATTCACAAGAGACAGAGATACATGATCCCGGCGGGATTCGGACCCATAATTCCAAGAAACAAATGACCGGAGACGTACGCATTGTACTGCTCGGTCCCCGGGATAGGCCGAGCGTAATTCACTAATATTTATTACGGCTGAATAATTTATTGAATACGATCTTCCCGCAAGGTCTGCGAAGTGACTAAGCCAGACTGCTATGAACACATTTAAAGTCATGGAATACTAGATATTTAGTGGTAATTATGTATACAGTGTTTTATATAAATGTGCAATACCAGATTATTCGGCATGGTCTTAATGCCAGGAACAGAGTCCTCTGTTTAACTGCTTCGATCTTCCTCTAATAAACAAGTATCGCAGTTTAATGTCCAAAACTGCCATCGATTCTGTAATTAGTAATCATTGTCCTTGTATCAGTGAAATTTGCTTAGCGCAGAACTTACTCAGCTTACTAAAGAAAATCATGTTTGACCAACGGGAATATGTATTTTTAATACTGTCTCATTAATGGTCAAGCAACTTCACTACTTCAGTACACTTGATTTTAATGAAAATCCAAAGGAAAAACGGACGTTTTCGTTAAATCTTCCTTTAAAGTTTCGTCTACTCTGTGTTGTGATGCTAACAAGGAAAGCAATCACAGGCTCTCCCGGAAGAAGTGGAAGCGTGAATATACGGTTTTGACTTTTTACTGGTAAAAACAGACCAAGTATGAGTGGTTGCGTGTGAATATGTAAGTGTAATATTTGTCTACTAAAAGGGACGGTTTCGTCATTGCGTTAATTATTCATTTTAGTGAAAAATTTTATGTAATCTTTGGAACGAAAATCTGAAGGAATGACATTTCTCCTTTTCACATTATTTAAGTTTTCATGCCTTGTCAGTAATTGAAGAGCCTATTACTTTTACTCTGTATTGTTCCACAACACTAATTTTTTTAATTCTTAGAAAGGCGACCGAGAATAACGTAACATGTGCGACGTACCAGCATGTAAGAATTACATTTAAAATTAGGATTGATGAAGGCCAATTTTTATGCCATCGAACACACATTTAAAACAATCAGTATAGAAGTAGACCCAACCATTAACTACTTGAAGCTCATCTAAGCAATGTTTAGAACTCGTGTTTCCTAAAGACGTAACGAGCTACTTCATTAACAAACTAACTCCAACGAACAGAGTCCTTTAAGAGAAGCTGATATATTCACAATTATTTAAGAAATTATCTGCATTTTATGGAACCCGGGAATTTATTACCGTGTGCATAGGAGCCCTCCACTTGTCCATATCCTGAACCAGATTAGCCCAGTACACTACCCTGTTCTACGTATTTAAGATGAACTTGAATATTATCCTTCCATCTACACCTAGATTTCCAAGTGGCCTCTTTCCCTCAGGTATTTCCCACCAAAACCGTACATGCAACTCTCCTCTTCCCATACATGGCACATTCCCGCCCATCCCATTCTACTTGATTTGGTCACCCGAATAATACTCGTATTTGGTGAGAAGTATAGATAATGTAGCTCATTATGCAGTTTGTTAACAATCATCTGTTAGCTGATCCTTCTTAAGCCCAAATACCTTCCTCATCACCGTATTCTCGGATACCTATATTTTTCCCTCCATGTGAAAGATCCACTTTCACATCCACATACAATTTGGACGACTACACTTCTGCGTATTTTTGTCTTTGTTCTTACACAGCCAACGGGAAGACGATTTTGGACCGAATGGTAGCAGGAGAATTTATCAGCTATCCTTTTCTTGTAATTATCCTGAATTCTGTTGAATAGACATCGCAGTAGTTACTTCCAGATCCAACTACTTACTTGCGACTAATAAAGCTTCTGTGTTTTCCTTTAAAGTATACTGAATATGCTTTCGCTCAAAAACACTTCTTTAATAATGATTACGAAAATAGCAGACTCAAATCATATTACGTAATTATTTTGAAGCCACAAGACGCTCACAAATGCAATCTGTGGTCAAAATAATATTACTGAACTTTACAGCACTTGGTAACATTACACCAACTGAGGTTCGTGCAACGGCGTTGAAGATTCAGGTCCTCTACAATATGACTTCGTGTAGACTGGTATTTAATAAAAGACGTTTCGGAGGACCATCCTATGTTTACAATCAGGGCCCAAGAATTTCGACAATCTCCTGGTATCACTGTTATCACTATTATCAAAAGACTGCTTAGTCACAGTCAGATTTAAGACAAGGACGTCGACAACAATGACTACGATTCTGATGGCAATGGTGCTGTTGACGGACCCTGATACATACATGGAATGGATTGCTGCAGAAGAAATTGCCCACAAGTCAAAAATTATGATAGCGTATAATTACATATGCGATTTTATGAAATACAATAAAATAACAAATAAACCGTTTCTTCGGTTTGAAGATTGGGCAGAAGTATCACACGTAACGGGATTTTGCCCCCTAAACTTTTCAAAAACGCAATTATGGCACCAGTATGCCGAAAACTACATGTCTCCATAGTATTCAGTATGTAATTACAGCGCTGAGCAATGTCGGTTCGACAAGTACGGACATTGGGCAGCAACATGTACGTTCATCTAGGCTTATGCCGTTCCGCCCCAAAACCTCAGCGCCTTCGAAACGTAATTCAAATACTGTAAGAATAGGCTCAATCCATTCTTACAAATTTCGTACAATGAGAGTAAAACTGCATTGCAAGGCGTTTCGTAAACGAAGTTTGTCTCTTGTACAAATGACTTCATACGTGGTTCAGATATATTCTGTCGATATGCAAAATATTACATAAGGAGGAACTAGATTTAGAAATTTATAGGCCTTCACTTTATCCAGTATTACTGTGGTAGCATAATATCTATGTTATGGGGGACTGAACATGAAGCATGCGTGAGAAACAATGCGTATGCAAATTGTTTACATTATCGTGGAAATCGGGCGTCTGGTCTATTTAGATGGAAATGAAGAGATAATATTAAAGTTGATGGTAATTAAGTAAGATGTAAGGCTTCGAAATGAAGTGTCTCAAGCCCATGTCCAGTGCCGTCTTTGGTGTTGCCAACAGTGAGAATTTGGGTCCTGTTGCCAGAGAGACATTTTATTTCATTTTTTACACAAAATTACATGCTCTATATTTTAAAATCTAAGATCAGACAATTTTGTACAAAAGCCCCTTAATGTCATATTCTTCAAATCATGTACTCTTTCCTTGGCAAAACAAGGGGCATGTAATGTAATTCAAACCTACGTTCAGTTCAGAGATATGTGTTGTTTCATATAAGTATATGTCTGAAGTATGAATGGTGCCCACCTCCCCTCGCAACAGCACCTAGTAGGCCAGGGCATCCTCATTATCAAGGCTTCCCGATCACATTCAGACACATCACATTGGGTAGGACTCCTCTGGATGTATAATCAGTCCAACACAGAGACATCACACATCACACAACACTCACCAGAGAGAGACATACATGCCCCCGGCGGGATTCAAACCCACAAGTCCTTCGAGCAAGTGGCCCCAGACCCAAGCCTTAGACCACGCGGCCACTGAGATCAGAATGAAGGGTGTTACTTTCTACAAAATTAAACTTAGAGGATAGGAAATGAATTAATCTAACACACAACTGGCCAGCTAGGACCAGATAAAGAACATTAAAAGCTACATGAATTTCTATAAGCAAAGCCCCATATCAAATTTAATTTCTTGGGATTTAGAAACATCCTAAGCCTGCAAAACAACTTAGGTTATGCTTCATTAAATGAGATATAATTAATCATTACGTTTTCTTGGTAATGGAGATGGCAAAAATATGTATCTCATATGCTTGTTCCATATAATGATCCTTCCTCACATCTGCAGGTTACGTAACAAAAAAGAAGAAATATGATGACTGTAAGTGTTGAAATGAAAAAGGTGTGGAAATAGTTGTGATCTTGGCACAGGTCAAGATATTATCCCAGAATTTGTCTTTACGGACTAAAAAAATCAGTCAGTACCTCCACAATATGATGCAGGCATGGTGTCAACTACACAACAGTTAATGGTTTAGAGGAATACGTATCATATTTTGTTAACATTATCTATTTTTTCACCTAGGAGTAAGAAGAACATGAAAACTGTTAACGTAATGTATAATTGCAGAAATTACTTTTGGTCTTATGTTATATAATTTTACTTGAATATTATGGAAGGAAACAGTCATTGACTGTTACAAAGCACTTCTCTAGAATTTAAATGGAAATACTGAAGCAAATCATAGAGAACTTTAGTCACAGTAAAGTTCTGCACCAAGTCAAGTACTTTCTGAACACAATCAGACCTGTTATCAGTGAGCTAACCTGTTTAATATCAGAGTTTGAGCCAGGCCTCAATTTAAGTATCCAGTAAATCAGGTATTCATAACATCACAAACTGTGGTATACTTTCATCATATTATCAGCCATTTTATTTGGTCACTATGTATGTCACTGTGATGTCTTTTATATGAATAAAACATATATAGTTCTCTCTGGGCTACACAGTGAGGGAAGAAACAAATATCTAACTCAGAGACAGTGTTGCAATTATAAGAGCTCTGTTTCTGCTATGACATTATCAGGCTGCTTTGCAGCTGCTCATTATAATGATATGACCATTTCGCAAGCCTGAATGTAGAACAGACTTCTGACAGGCTTTTCAGCAAATTAGTATTATATCTATTTCTTTTTGAACTGAATATAAACTAACTTTCTGTACAAGAAACTATACACAACATGTAACATATTTGTCTTTAATGCATAAATTGAAGGTAAAATATGAATAAATCTAAAGGCATTTACTGGAAACTGACCCAGACACAAAGTCAGTTTATGCACTGTGTTATATACCACAGTGAGTCACAAAGTGTTGCAAGCTTGTCTCTGCTGTTAAAACAAACTGTGTGCAACTTGCTGCTGTTTAGTATTTGATTGGACAGAGCATTCTTTTTTATCCCTTCATGATGATGGATTTCTTCTAGTGTGATCACAATGATTATACGCAGGGTCTGGTGAGTTTCTGTTCTACCTTGATATCCATTAATCATACTTGTGAAATCTATACTGAACACACCTAAGTCACTGCTTCTGTCTAAGTAGTTTCTGAATCTTAATATGTCATTGGTCTTGGTTATACATTACAACAGCCAGAAACTTAATGTTTGTATTTGTCTACTCTAAACAATTGTCTCTTAAACAGCTAATAATCTTTTCTTCTGATTTAGCACACGTGATTAATCCCTTAAATGACTCAAGGTTGATTCTTTTCTCTGATACACTGTGTATCATGGACTGGTGAATGGGTTCTTATTTGGAAATCTCATGCAGAAATGTTGTACCTTTACTGAGTGGCAGTTATGTCACTTCACTGGGAAATGAAGCCCATATCTTTCACTATGAAAAATATCTGGATTCAATTCACAGATTTACACAAAATATTTTTCATTTAACCAAAGTATTTGACCTACATTTATGTGCCTATAGTTATTTGATGAATACAATTTTAATGCTTTAAAATGTGTCATAACTTAAATTTTTATCATAAATTCACATATATATTAGAGTTTTGTTTCCACATATGATACTATGTATTTTGTCTTCTATTCTTTATTATTCTCTTGACTTTTTTGAGAATAGTACATATGTGTTTCTATTAACATGTTCTATATTCAACATACTACTTTTTATGGATTTATGGAATGTTTAAATAAAATAAAAATACAAATATGAAGGAATAAACTTTATCTGATCTTCATTCATCAAACACCTGAAATAAGTACTTCAAAATGACTCATGTCCATTACATTGCTCTTTTGAACGAAAAGGAAGTATAATCAAAAAAGGAGTAAAAGAAGTTACTGATTTGACTTACAGGCCTAGTCTTTGGAAGACTTGATATTAGAGTGTTCACACATTTTGGTATTGTTCTTATTCTGATCTGTAAAATTTACAAAGTACAGATTCTTGATTTTTTGTGATATTGTTGTGATGGTTGTGAAGGTTCCCTTGAGACCAGCAGTGACAATGCTGTTCCTCCTATTTACATCACGAAGTACAATCGCTTTGTGGACAACATCTTGGAAAGAATAAATAGGATCCTGAGGAAGAATTATGACCCTGTTAATGTCCATCTTCATAATAATAATAATAAGAAGAAGAAAAACAGTAACAGCAAGCATGATAGCAACAAGAACAACAAGAAGAGGAGGAGACATCCAACTGCCAGTCAGAACGGAAACAGGAGACCTGGTCACAGGTCGGAAGACATCGCACAATCAACCACGTAATACTGATAATGATTATTATGATTACAAACACAGGCACAGATTTTATTTCACTATAAGAACCTCTTGTAAATTCACAGTAATAATCCTGAGGCCTCTTAAATAACACATAAGCATGAAATAAATTATCAAGTTTACTATAAACTTGGCATGTTATGTTAATGAAATGCAAATGAACAGGACACACATTTTTATATCAGCTGATGATAGTAATTCTATGACATTTTGCCAATAAGTAGCCAAATTAACAAAGTGTATAACTACACTGTGATTCAATTACAGTTTACTTTAAAAAACAGTAACAAGACATGATGTGTAATGAATGATGATGTTGGTGGTGATGATGATGATGATGATAATGATAATGATAATGATAATGGTACACCATGCAAGTAAAATTATTCTTTCCTACGCTTATTTCTTATGTTTTCCTACATATATGTTGCACTTTGTGGATAAAATCATTGATTAGACCACAGTTTCTAAATAAGGCCCTCTCTTTTCCTATCATAAAACTTGCGTCACATTAGATATCCAGTACACTATAGAATTGAGTATTTCTGATTCCAAATATACTCAACTGGACCAGTTTTTAATCAGTGTTAAGCACGGTCAGCTGAATTTAAATGTTTCTCCTCAGTCACTGTAAAATGTGTTTGGTTTTCATTAGCCCTATTCCATTAAAATTACTTCTCTAATATCTGGCTAGTCCTATACAAAAATATTTCTCTTTGCAAAAGAAGATTAGTTCTTTCAGATTGTGACAGGGTTGTCAATAGTATGAAGTTGTGGTAAAATACTGACTTATTTGGTTTTCCGTATATTTAAACAATCAGAAAAGTTGGATTTTTTGCTCAGAATGAAGTTCCATTGTTAAAAACAGTATTTGATTATAATCAGTTCACTGATGCATAACTAGTCACAGTTTATCCTTTTTGCACTGTACACTCCAGCATGCAAAATTACATTAAAGTACCAGCATTAAAAAAAATTGTTTGATGTAGCAGTTCCATGGTTAGGAACCATAAAATGTTGTCATGATTCTTACATTGAGCATTTGATGCTAATCATGAGTTGTCACTATTTTAGAAGTCAAAGATGGGAATTAACAATGAACCAACTCACGTTTACAATATTAACCTTGCATGGCACAGTGCTGGGGGAGAAATAGTAATTTATAACATTGGATATTTCTCAGCAAAGCTGTAGAAGCAACAGTGAATGAGTCGCTGGCAGCCATCTCAGCACAGCTGATAGCAGAACATCCTGAAGTGGAACAAGTGACACTTGTCTATATCAACTCTACTAATCCAGCTGTAACACATACTAATGCTGCTGGTGCAACCACAGAACTAGCAACAACAAAACGGTCATCAGATGATGGAATGATAAGTCGAGCAAGGCCGCAGCAGCATGACCATAACAAAAACAGCAAAAAGAAAACAAAGAAAGACAAGGTATGTCAAATACATTCTTCAACTTGTTAGGCTCCAAGTTTAAGAGGGTTCCAAATCTTTTTTAGGAAACGTTTCAGAAAGAATTTAACATGCATTTTAGCTGTGAGGCACATACTTTTAAATATGTCCATTTTATTGGTTTTGATGTACATTTTCTGCATGACAATTGTATGACAGATCTCGACAGCAATTAATATGCTACATAGTCATAAATTTTATGGTTGAAAAGTTAATCAGCAGAAAAAACAAGTTACAAAGCACAGAGGCATAAACTATTAACTATTTTTATTTTGTAAATATAGACAACATTGAAAAGTAGTGCCAAAATTTTACAGTGTAATGAAATTTACATTTCATGACATATACTGACTTTTTTTCCTACAATAAGAAATTTATGAATGCAGTTCAATTAGCCAAAAATTAGGATTTGTTGTTTCTCTAATGCTTTCTACATATATCGTCCCTCACATCTTCCTTGGTTTAATGAACCCAGCAGTACTGGATTGACAATACAGACTGCCAGATTCTTCATTGTGCTATTTTTTTAATTACTGCATTTTTTAATAACAGGTTCAAATAGTTTCTTTAACATTTTGTTTTCAAACACCAGTTATCATTTCACAATCCTTTACACATACAACAAGTTTCTGTTACCATATTCTTTAGTTCTGTAAGAACTATTATTTCCACAATTAATTCAGTGTGTTTTACAGAACAAGCAAAGACAGCGCCCTGGTGCTAAAGCAACTTTATATGGTTTGTCTTCCATACGGCGGGAAGGTGATGTTACAGTTAACATGATGAGCTCACACACAACTGTGAAAACAAAATTTACAGTTGGGCCCCTGATCCTCAAAGTTGAGAGAGAGGTATGTATGAATCATGAGAATAAATACATATTGAAGACATATATACTAATAAACAAATAGAAAATTAACAATGTTTTAATTTACGTTCATACCAGTTCCACAGAACATACTGCTTGGATGTCAAAGACATGAAAATTATTTGACTAACCATTTGTTTTCAGAATCTCAAGTCCAGGTGAAAGATGAAAAACCACAAATGAAAAGCCTCATATGTAGTATCTTCACAGCCATTTGTATCCCTGTCTAGGGTGCTGTCCAAAGAAACTAAACTACAAATATTTCTGAAACTTGGGAAATAAGAGATTCCCATTGACTAAAATGTCAAACCCTGAACTTTGAAGAGAGTTTCCTGTTGGTCCATTTCCCTTTGTCTTGTGTTGGTGGGAATGCTAAGTATACATTTCTGCCCAAAAATGACACATTGAGATTGAGCAAGACACTTTCAGTAGACCTCCAGAACTATTCTATGTCCAGACATAACACTCTTTCTCACTGAGAGGACTTCTTGTAATTGACATTCCAATAATGGAGGAATTCTAATGCAAATTTATTCTAGCTACCAAAATAAACATGAAGTTAATAAATTACAAAATGAACTACATAATGACTGAATGAAATGAAGGTGCCTCATACTCCCCATGTAATACTGCATTTATCAATCATACAAGTCATCTGATTTGAAGGAACTTTTATTATCCCCTCCCCACATACAGAATTGCATTCTACAGAGAATTTACAAAATGTAAAGCAACAAACACTCTGAGGACAAGAACTTTATTCTGACTTCTTGCACATGCATGCCACATGGGTTGCAGAATGTTTTCATCTGACCCACCCTGTGTAGTCACCATTGACATTTAAGCAGTTGTCCCACCATGGAACCAGTGTAGAAATCAGTGTGTCAAGTGTATGCAACCAGCACTGGAGAATTTGCTTCACACTGGCATATGTTGAAAATTGTTTGCCAGCTAGGTGCTTCTTAAGCAGTCCAAAAAGATGGAAATCACTGGGCATGTGACAGGGACTGTAGGAAGGGTGTACCAGAGCCTCCAATTTATAGCATCATAACAAGTCACAAGTACATCTTACAGTATGGGGCATGGTGTTACCATGCACAATAATGATGCCTTGGCACAGCAACATGGGTCTTTTCCAACAAATGATCTTCCATAATCTCTCAAGTGTACCACTGTAACATTCAGTCCTTCCTGTCACCACAATCAAAGACATCCACAAGAAGCACATCTTTAAGGTCACCACCAGAAAATACAGTTGCCATGAGCTTCCTACCTGAGAGTGTTACCTTGAATTTCTTTGGTGGCATAGTGATTGGTGTTTCCATATTACATTTTTTTTTAATCATGCAATTAATTCATGTTTTATCCCCTCTAACAATTCACTGAAGAAACTGCTCTCCTTGACTGGCATAGTGTGTCATATGCATGAGAAAGGGTACCATACCATGTACTTTGTGATACCTATCAAGTTTATTGGTACCTAGTGTGCACACACTTGCCTGCAATTTAGATGATCGTGGAAAATGTTGTGTGCACTATTAGTGAAATATCTAGCTCTCAGGCAATGTCATTCTGCTTAATATGCCTCTCCTCTCTGGTAAGGGCATCTGCATGACAAGCATTGTCATCCATTCTGGATATGCTTGGGCATCCAGGTCACTGCTTCTTGTCAACATCTTTTCTGCCATTACTGAGAGCACTGTACTATGTATACATCTGTTTCCATGACATTACACGTACTCCATACACCTCCACCAACTGTGATGAATTTCCAGAGTTGCAACACATCACACACAAAAGTGATATCACACTGTGTATTTCAACATTTGACATTGTTTAAAGTGGCCATGCCATCTTTAAACTGATCATATGGTGATATGGCACACTTACATCACACTGTTATGGCTGTATGATGACACAGACAATTTACATGTGTCCTCTGAATGGAGAAATCCATTGTCAGATGATCTACTTCACGTGAGACATGCTCCTACCTTGTTTTTTTAAGCTTCTTTGTACGTAAAAATATGACAGGGTAGCTTGGAATTGCTTCATATGGCTCAGGATAGAGACAAGTGGCAGACTTGTGAACATGTTAATAAACCTTTGTGTTCCACAACATGCCAGGAATTTCTTGGCTAGCTGAGCAAATGTTAGTTTTTACTATGGATTTCATCATTTACTGTACCACATAATGCAGAAGTAGAGTAAAAGTTGTAATCTCCAGCAACTTTGAAACAAACGGTGTGCTGGGTATTATAATTTCTTGGGTACTAGAATATTTTACAAAATCTGAAACGACTAACCCCTTTGACAGGAACAAAATGTTTAATTTGTCCTGTCTAATATGCTGCGCTTTCTGTCCCCTTTTCATCACTACTTACCTAACATGGCACATGTATAATCTGACAAAACCAAAAAGACACCAATATTTCATTCATTTAATCACCATATTCACAACACTACTACTTGTAACTTTATATTAGTTTTATATTTATATTTATGTAGCTATTATATATTGTATTATGTATGTAGCTATTGCATGTCATATTATGACTTGTTCTATATCCAAAGGTTTTGCTACCTATCATGG
>JGI20166J26741_10922225_pt1 | contig 28900 bp, 13 predicted proteins | sample TergutCu122P5_FD_26741 | JGI IMG/M metagenome (IMG submission 26741)
GGAATTGTTGTAGAAGTTCTGCATAGAACGCACAATTTATATTTTCGTTCAGGAATACCTGAACTGCAGTATCAACAATGGCATTTCGAACTGAAAACTTTGCTGGAAGAAATTGTGAAAGTACGTGAAGGCGTGTGCTTTACGTTGCCAGAATTCCAACTCTGTTGATTTTAACAACTCATTTCAGAAAAAATTGGGTCTCACATACCAGCCAAATGTTATTCCGTACACAGGAATCTCCTGCTGTGATATCTATTACATTTAACAGCATCTCTTTTTACAGTTTTTTGAAGAAGTATTGCTAATAACAAAATGTCGGTAATTTCTTTGCACTTGCCACAAGTTTCAGCAATTAAAAACTTTTAACAATAAGCCTTCTATGTTCGGTATTACAATGCTACCTCTACAATAAGAAAGTGGTCAATCCGCAAGTGTATGCACGCTTACCAAGAGTTAACTTTAGACATAATTTTATAGAGGACATCACGCTGTGTTATGAACTTAAAAACAACCCGTTATACTTGTAGTTCCGTCAAACACAACTATGCGGAACTATAACGGATTGTTTTCAACGTTTGAACTGGTCGTTTCGTGAAGGCTGGGATCCGGGACAACAAAGCCAGTGCAGTAATAAGGCAGGATGATCGGTGGTTCTAAAACAATGTGGACAGCGGATTTATAATAAAGAGGGGATGGTGGTTGGCTACTACTCTATTAGTTTTTGTGTCCTGTGTTCATGTTTTGTGTGATTTTGTTAGGAACTCAAAGCGCCTGGATACGGCCTGGCCGAACGTTAGTACGTCCTGACTAGCTGTGGTACCCAATGCTAAATCCTTTCCTGTGGGTATCAGGAACAGTTTCACTTGGAGGAAAGCGACTAGAACTGAAATTCATCTCTTTTAGTACCAACGTTAACAGTACTTACAAATTTACACATCTTCTACTAGATAACTTCAAGCTTGGTGTATATACAAAGGAGCACTCCGAATTCAGCATTATGTTACTTCTAATACATGTTGTTAGCTAAACTCCTGAACGTAGTTTTCGAGGGGATAGAAGTTCTATCTCGTAATTGTGATGTCTTGAGTTTGTTAGCCTGGGAACCGAGTGTTTTGACTAATATATTCACGGTTTTTGACAATTCATCTACAAAATGTAGAGATTATGCCCAAAATTCGACTTCGCTCTCCTTCTTTCCCTTCCTTGTCGACGTGTAATTTACTAATGATATTGTTCGTCATTATGGTAGTTGGAGTTACTGAAAGTGTCGTTAAACACACGATGCAGTTGAAAGACCCCATTACACGACTTGTTTACATATCAGTGATCATTACTTATTGTGGTACTGATAAAAATAGAAAGCCCCTAAAGTGACAACAGAATATGAAATACATATCTAATTTTGCTTTATTCCAAGAAGGCTGGACAGAAAATTGATTAATTCAACCAATTTTCCTGTATTGTGTTCATATTAATGTAATGGAATTGCCTCTTCTCTATTTATGATATTTCTGCGTTGCATTAATAGAACTCTTGGTATGCAATTCTATCAAAACTGCTACACACTTCATTTAGGGTTGAATTTAAAATACACTTCTAAGAATGCAGTGAATTTGTAAGAAACTGACTCAGTTTTAAACCAAGAATTCTCCTTGAAAAATGCAGCTTGTTTTTGTAGGTTTATAGAAGATCTAAATGTCTGAATTTGATGGTTTTTTGGATTGGGTCGCTGCCACAGTCTTATATTTCGCTAGCCATTTCACAGGAGCAGTGTTTTGGGTTTACGTCCTGCTGCTGTCATGGAAACGAGCACGATGAATGAATATTGCCCATTGTAGTGGATTAGGTGGAGAGCCTTTTTTTCCACTATAGGTCATTTAGGGGCGCACACAGTGTGATTTATACGGATACGGTGAAATTACTGAGTATTTACGCTTCTGAAACTGGCCACGGTCCAAAAACTGGGTGGTAAAAATGCGATATAATATCATCAGGACCATACAAAGTTCAAATTCACAGATAACAAATTACCTGGATTATTGTATAGATAAATAATAGCTTAATTGAACAATTAAGCAAATTTCTGACCTTCTGAGTACTTTAATAAGTAAATAATAAGCCAAGTTACTGATTTAGTAACTAAAGAGTTGGTTGAATTAGTAAATATCCAAATTACAGATCGCTTAACAAATTAAATAATATAATAATTAATTTACTGCGTACATAATTAAATGTTTTATTAAATAAATAAGAAAATGATTATCAGGCTGTCATTAATTAAATGTTAAACTTGATAGTGACCGAACGAGTGATGTATTAAGTAAATGAATATGCAACCATTACGTAAGTATTTAACTAACGGACTCGTTAACTGACCAGACAAGTGTTAATAACCGAGTGGCTAAACAAATATCCTATTAAGTAGTCTAGCGATTTTCTAACAAACCAACCAATCAAACAGTGCCATAACTCATTGACTGACGTAATGACCGAAAAAGTAGACAATTAACTTAAAGTTAATGAACTGCGACCCTTCTTGCTGATGTTTAACCTACTTATTAATTCTGAAGCCTTCCATTATGAATGAAATTTTGGTGATTATCACATTTTCAGTTGTCTACTCTCTTGAAACTAAATGTAAATTCCGCGTTTGGGAGTCCGTGGGAGAGTTGTGTACTTTGCATAGTTGTGACCGGGGCAGGTGTGTGTGTGTGTGTGTGTTTGTGTATGCGGAGGGGGTTGGAGGAAGTCCACAGGCACTCCATTATCCTTTCGCTTCCTTATGATTCATGTCTTGTGTAAGTAGCAATTAAAGACCTGATGTCAAAATTGTTAGGTTTGTTAAGTGTCAGTAACATGCACGCTTAAAATGGGTCAGTTTTATGATCTTTTCTCGGGAAACAAAGACCGTGACATGTCCGATGTAGTTCAGTCAGACGTGCCGGCCTGCTAGGGAATCGTGCTGAATTTCCGAATCAGGAAAGATATTACTTTCTTCTGCTTAATGTTCAGACAGGCTATGCGACATATTTCGCCCCCTGTTTAAAGGGTGCCTTGGGCGCTTTCCGTTGAAATATACTGGCTGGACAGTAAAGCTACACACTCGTCCACATCTACTGTAGTTCGGAATTTGGTAAATAGTGAAGCTATGAATCCACTCACGATTATGTTTTTATGCAGTACTACGAGACAAATTTAACTCAAAGGAATGACGTAACTTGAAGTAAAATCTAAGGAGTTTCGTAGAAATTTCTACCATTGAACTAATTTTTAGCGAATTGCAATTGAATATTTGTTTAAGCCGTTATCTTCATTCCTAATCCTTACGGTTCATGCTGGCCCCAGAACTGAAATTAATCGATGCCTTTAGATAAGAACACCGATAATACTTTCCTGGAAAAATTTATGAAATCCAGGAAAAGTTTACGATATTGTTTAACTTCTTTTGAAATATTTTTTATAATTGGAGTATAATTCACGTAGATTTCTAGAAATATTTCCGTAGTATGGTAAATATGATGAGAACTTTATATATTTCGGCAATCTTGCTACCTTGATGCGTTAGTAACTGAAACTAAAACTAGCAAACTAGTCCATTAGCAATAGTTGTTTAATGATTTTTAAATTTTCTCGATGATTGTTTGTGGCTGTCAGCCCCCTATGGAAGTAGGTTGTGCTGTCGACATTTCGAACAAAAAACTTCAGGGTTGAAGTGACTCACTGTGAGTGAGGTAACACGTGCGTTGGTAGCCTACAAAAAGTAGACTTTCGAAGTGTGAAATTTTCACAACTTTATACGTGTAATTTTCTGTGGATATAAAAGTAGGAGGTACAAGCATGGATTCGAAGACTAGTATATTTAGATCTTAGAGAGGCAAAGCGAAAGTAAATATAGGATTATTTTTATGTTCATGCCGTGCATATTGCATAATAAATGTTTATTATGTACTAACATATTCACAAATAAGCGGTGTAAATTTATATTAAATTTCAATTTATATTAAAATTGAAAAGTAATTTTAATTTAAATTTACACTACTTATTTGTGCATATGTTAGTACATAATAAACATTTATTATGCAATATGGACGGTATGAACATAAAAGTAATCAGTGCTCAACAAGCAAAAATTACAACATCTATAAGGATTTTTATATTTGAGTTTCCGTGCATCACAAGTCTATAATATATTTTGGACATGGAACAGTACAGTGTCCACCGACCTTGACATCTATACAGGATTTATTCCAACCCCACTCATGACAAACACCAGTGGCTGCTGTTACAGTTTATAGTGCTCCTGATGATGGACGCAAAGGGCGTCCGAAACATGTAGGGTATACTTGTAGTTGTTAATAAACGCAATACAGCCGGAGTTTCATCTGGTTGGTTTATATATTATATCTATAAGGATATTAAACTTAAGTTATTGAAAGGAGTAATTTTAATAGAAAATTACACTATTTATTTGTGCGTATGTTGGTATATAATAAACATTTAAATAGAGGATTATTAAATAAGTGTAAAATATAGTCTTCATGTCATATTACTAAGGAAATCAAAAGCAGTGAGATAAAAAGGACCAGGCAAATAACTGGCATGGACAGAAAGAGGCGTAGAAACTGTGATAGAGAACGCCTGAAGAAATCACTTGGGAGAAAAAACGTGTTGGTAGGAAGATGACATTATAGTAGATCTTAGAGAAAATATGGGACGTGAATTTGGAGACAAGGCTTCACTGGTCCGTAGTGGGACAAAATAACAGATTTTATGAATACGGTAAAGAAAATGCCAATTCAATAATAGAGGTATTTTTTGAGCAGCTGAATAATTATAAAATTTCTGGTGAGCCTCCATAAGACAGTGTTCGTCAGAGCCGATATCCACTACAAGCAACTTTTGTTGATATCTCAACCTTCGTTGACACACAGGCAACACTGCTCATTGTTCAGTTATTTTTAAAGTTACATAAATGTGACCCAATTGAAATTCAAACTTGTCCTTTCGTGAGCAGTGCGAAACCTGCGGATAATTAGTTGCCTGCCAGTTGTTGTGCAATTAAGACAGCTTCAAGGCCTGCTTTGCTCACGACGCCTTGGCAAAGCCACTCGCAGTTGATTCTTCCTGTATACGGCCTCTTGAGCGTGACGCGCAGGGTGCGCGAGAAAACTGATGGCGGGAGCTTCATATAAACTGATAAATGATAATTGTATTCTGTATGGGATGAAATGCTCTACTGGCCATGAGTGAAAGACATACGAGTTCTTCTTCTACCACCTCATCCGCCGTCAGCCGGACACGTGCAGGCCCTCCTGATGCCACTTCCGGTCTGTCTGCAACGTGTTCTTAAGGACAGTAATGAAGCAGGAAAAGTGGCAGACCTGTGTGCTGTACTTCAACATACACAAGCGCAGTACTAAAATAGAACTGACTCGTGAAGGGAAGTAACTTTAAGTTAATGCTGTCACTTTTCAGTTACCGTAGCTGAAAGTGACTCATGTCGAAACAGAGGGTGCTGAAGACAGAGGTTTTTTTAACAGATGCCTCATTGCTTCCTCGGACGAGAGTACTAAATTATTTAATTTTAGCATTTCTACAGAAATAGGCACACTAATTCTTAACAAGTGCTACGTGCTATACTATATAATACGTTTTTATTCATGAGGGTACTGCAGGCGCTCTCCAAATTAGGGCTACTGGGCCGCAGCTACCCCTCAATACAAATTAACAAGCCAGGCAATGTAGGTATATAGTAACACTGAGACGCGTTCGTGTAACCATTGTTGCAGCAGAGAAACAATGAGTATTATACAGCCTGACTGTGTGTATTTGTAGCCTTAGTTTTCCAGCATGTAATGCGCAAGAGCCGTTTTGTCACCCGTGGCCTGCCCCGCTCTACAGTATTTTTACGCATTAACTCTGAAACGGTACGATTTTCGGAAAAAGTTACTGAACAAAAAATGTGCGTCTTGATTTTCTCTACAAATTTTTCCGAAACATTTCTCATTCTAAGAAGAAATGGGCTAGATATAATCAAAAATGTATATTGGTCTTCACGTAATGCACCCTTTATTCTTGTCCGATTTTAATGACACTTGAGTTTTCTCAACAGATTTTCGAAAAATACTCGTATGTCAAATTTAATGAAAATTCGTCCAGTGGGAGCCGAATTGTTCCATGCGGGCGGACGGACAGACGCACAGACATGACGAAGTTAATAGTAGCTTTTCGCAATTTTGCGAACGCGATTTACTGTTCAGCCGAAATCAGCAAATTAAATCTGCTGGTGACTGGTAATTGAAAGTTTGAAAAGTAGAACAAACTTCGGAAGACTCAGACGAACTTAAAAATCAAGAATATTAGAGCTTCAGATTTGAATTGATTGATTGATTGAGTGAGTGAGTGAGTCATGGAACGTGTAATTATATTTATATGTATATATATACAGTAGCAAACAATATTGTGTTACATGTTATATTTATTATTATGGTGTTTATTAATTGATTTTTATAATTCAATTATTAAAATCAAACTTAAATTATGTACACATATAGCCTCAGAGTGGAACACCCACCAGTGAAAAATCTGGGTGCTTGCCTGTTGTACATTGGCTTATATACTACTGACTGCCAATATTTCGTGTTCACGTTTATAATAGCAAGACGGAGGAGAGGAAGGAGGAGGAAACCCATCTTTGACCCTGGGAAACTGAATCACTACTTCATTACGACTGCAGGCCTATGTGAATTTTACGTATAGTTGTTGGCTTCAATATAGAAGGCTGTTGATATGCTCCGATTTAATGAAAGCGTCGTTTTAACCAGCCAGTAAATAGTAGAGTTTATGAAGCTTGAAAATGTAACGTATATGTACTTTATGTGACTGTGGGTATTTGGAGAGTAGTGTCTGGAAGGTAGAGTTTGGAAGGTAGTGTCTGGAAGGTAGAGTTTGGAAGGTAGTGTCTGGTAGGTAGAGTTTGGAAGGTAGAGTTTGGAAAATAGTGTCTGGAAGGTAGAATTTGGAAGGTAGTGTCTGGTAGGTAGAGTTTGGAAGGTAGTGTCTGGAAGGTAGAATTTGGAAGGTAGTGTCGGGTAGGTAGAGTTTGGAAGGTAGTGTCTGGAAGGTAGAGTTTGGAAGGTAGTGTCTGGAAGGTAGAGTCTGGAAGGTAGTGTCTGGAAGGTAGAATTTGGAAGGTAGTGTCCTGATTACGGTTAGATTTTGTCGAAATATGTTCGGGCTGTAATAAAAATTATTGACTTCTCGAAATGTCTTTGTATTAGAATGGCTGTGCACTAACATTGCCGATGTGTGGTGAAATGTTATATAATATAATGCAAAACGTGTAAAATAGTCACGGAAAAGAATTTTGGTGTTTGAAACTTGAAGCAAAGGGATTATATGGAAGAAATGACCCAAGTATGAGGAGAATGTCAAAACGAATCTGAAAGACATGGGACGGAGAGTTTGAACTGGACAAATGCGACTAAAAATTGCGACAAGTAGCGGGCTGTCATGAACAAGGCGATGAAACATTGACTGTAATGAAATGTGAGGATTATTTTGACTGAACACATATTGATTATCTGTGTAATTACTGAGTTCATTAGTGTTTAGTTTGTCAGTACAAAATGACATTAATCCTTTTAGCATTCTATTGATGGAGATTGGTGAATACTGTTTGCAAAGTTACATCTTTCTGATGTAATTTTATTCTGATGTAAATTTATTGTAAGTATAAATCTTCTTCGCAAAATTAATATTTAGTACAAAAGTTGCGTATGTGTCTGGTTTGTTGGGTGGGGAATTGGAGTTTAGAGGCGCATCGGTATCAAAAGCTATAAGGGCATATATAAAAATTTTAAGAGGTCAATATACCAGTAGAGTTGTAATAAACCAATCAACGTCAGAATTCTAAAACATGGGGTAAAAATTCTTGTAAGTCACAACACTGATATATAAACATTTTCATTTAATTTATTACTTGCATAACTCTCAAGTGGTCTTCTCACCTTGATGTTTTCGCTCCGAGTTTTCAAGTGTCACTCTCTCTTCATTCATGCTTATTCATATTCCGCTTATTGGATCTTGTGTGATCTAATATGAGGTGTGTATATAATCTTCTGAAATCCGTCTTTCTATAGGCACTCTCAAGCCACACCATTTCCTTACGAAATTTGAGACCCGCTGCATTACAAGTATAATAGATCTAATGTAACTGTTGATGCCACTATTGTTGATAGCAATACGAAGTTGGAACTTAGGATAATAATTGCTTTACTGCATTCAGATTTATGGAAGCGTGGTAAGAAAGGTGCCTAATATAATAAGTATTACACCGTTTAACTTAGTTTTTCTAGGAAAACTCCGAAGCAGTACCTTAGCTTGTTTTCATTAATATTATGTTTACGTTCATTACAAAATCGTAAACCACAAGAGCAACCTGCATATCAATTTGAAAATAAAACTCAATTGAATGCTATTTATTTCTTCGTAATGTTCGTCTTAAACATATAGTAAGTACAGGTGCAGTGTATAAAACTTACCCCACCACCTGAATCGTAACATTTCCCTGGAACATTACACCTGCACACTGCACAGTGTCCATACTCTCTGTAAGCAACAACCGCATAACGAGGAAGATAAAAATATTCACAATCACAAATACGTTATGTTCTTAGCACGTTAATTCATGATATATGTTTTGGCTCATTCTACAAAGCCATCATCAGGCAGAACGAAAATACTCGGAGAAGGCTCTTCCTGTGCATTGAACACAAAATATCATAATATACAGTTTATGTTTTAATATTACAATCAAATGAACAAATTGGAAGCCGAATTACCGCTTAGATAAAATCATGAAAGTGAATTATAGAAACATGGTGTGTAATTCGTTCATCGAACAAGTCTTGTTGTTACTACGTTAGAGCCAGAGGAATGTATTTTGAAAGTCAACTAATAAATTTTGGTCTTGTATTTATACATATTTTCGCTGAACAATGTGATTTGAAGGCCGGCATGGAGAAGACTGAGTTACAGTGAGTTACTGTACTAGTAATTTAAATCTCCAGTGTGTAACTTCGGTAACATTCTTGTTAAACCTTTAAAGTTCAATGGTAAATATATGTACCGCTTTAATATTAAGGCACTATTAGTGTGTTTATGGTCCCGGTGCTCTACCCTGGGGAGTAAAATAGTCGGCGTTAACGGAGAGTTTCAGAATGAAGAGCTTCGTGCAAGTAAGGTATAAAAAATCGTGTAGTTCCTACATAAAGGAAGGAAAACCATGATTATCTTGATAAGCATCGAGGGTATCGATTTTTCTAGTATACGTCAGAACTTCGAAGTTTTAACAACACAGGAACAAACGTCTCATAAGAAAGAAAAATTTAACGTGCTTGTTTATCACGAACTTCTTCGCAGTATATTGAGGGACTGGAGGATTTTCTAATATTATCATTATAAAATGTTGTGCTTATACTTTACTGTATCAAGATCTTCACATTCTGTAAAGTTAAACACCTCGAGGAGGCACTTCTTGACACCATAGCTTCCAAAGGTAATGTTATCTATATCTCTAAGGAGAAAGCCTCTTTCATTTTAATATTGCCTTCTTTCTTGTACATTTTTTATTGTCTCGTCTGACGATTGCCCTAATGTGTGCTGAAATATGTCACCAAATTATGTAGACCAAGAGTTTTCTTACATTAGACTTGTTGTTTCTGACTGACTTAATTTATGTCTATTTGGTTAATTAACACAACAAGACAACATCTTTAAGGAATGTCTCTGAGCAAGTCGAATCTGACTCCCATCTTTACATTAAACTTTTATCTCTCTCAATTTTATCCCCCTTCGTCTGCACAAAGGTTATTTTATTGAAGAATGTCAAGTATTTTAAGTGCTTTATTAGTATAAGTTGAAGTAGATCTTCAAGTTACAGCGTTGAAATTGGGAGAATGGATTATAATGGCTAAGTCTAGTGGCAGAGTTTTGTGGAAATAATAACGAGCTATAGTGTTACATAAACGCCTGTGTAAATATTGAGCACCTGAGCGACGATCAGCTTTACAAGTAGGGCTCTGCTACGTGCAATTATGTAGTTGTCATCTTAAGTGATTGTATGTTCAACTCATCCTAGGTTCTACAGCACGTGCAGTGGGATCAACTTTTCTGAATAGCTAAACTGTGGTTGTCGAATAGTGGGCTATTGTCTGGCTGCAGAAGCAAGCCTGCTGTTCTCTGCAGCGCCTGATGTGCTAGAAATCTCACTGTCTTTTACTCTCTGTGCATGAGGGCGCCGTATCACTGTAGGGTCATCGCCCAATCGATCATCACTTCGTGACTACAGATTGATACGTCGATATGTTCTACCGCTAGTGCAAGAGTATTTATACAGCCCAAAGCACTCATGATTTTGTGTATTTTTCAAGGTAAATGTTTCACTCTGATTAATCTATTGAAAGATATCAGTGCGGGTCCAGAACTGCTGGTTCTTGCAGACAGCAGCATTCTTGTTCCTCGTCATTCTTGGGAATTGTTCAACACGTTGTCATTTTAAAACTCTGTGGTTACTTGGAAATTTTTGTTCATCTAATTTCTCAAAATTTTACTTTCATGTAACCAAACTTACGTTCAACAAATTCAGCTTTCTTTGGGTAAATGGAAATTTTAGGTCTAGGTCCCACTTCAAAATTACGGTCACTTCAATGGGGGAAAAATGCTATTAGAAAAAGCAATCTGATATTGAATGAATATTTTATTAGAATGACGGTCAAAGCATGAAAGAAGAAAACGAGGAAGGAGGAGAAGGAAAAGGAGGAGACGGAGGAGAAGAAGAAGCACAAGAAGATAGAAAGAAAGAAAGAAAGAAAAGAAGGAGGCAGAAGAGAAGGAAAGCATTCTGACGAACCCTTCAAACTGAGTAAATTTATTAGCTAAATCAACGTCGTAAAATAGAAGCAATTCCCCCTGATGATGAAAATAGAACGTTCCAGAAATCGAGCTTGAATTTGATTTAATATCCGATCGTCATGTACCTGACCGTTGTCAAGAAAACAATTATTTTCTCATTACAGTTTGTAAAATTCGCTCAGTTTAGCCAAAGTTTCGGTGTATAAAGTCACTTCCCCCCCTCCAAGTACCTCCAGTAATCAAACTGACTCACTGCGTGTGTTCATTTTTACAGCTCTGTTGTGTTCGAATGTGCCTACCAGCTTCTGCAAAATCAGAGTATGAGCCTTAAACATATCACTGAAGACAATATCATACAAACCTTATAAACGCGAATGTTCATGAATCGAAATTAAGTAAGTAGGTAATTCATCTGAGCAGACCTGCTCAACCCGTAGCACGCGGGAAACGTTTTTCAGCGTCACGGATTTATGTTGCCCGCGGAGGAGTCTGAATTGCGAAATGGGGGTTTTAACCTTTTTTCTAGCATAGCCGAGGTAGAACATCAAAGTAACTTTGCATATTTATGAGTTGTTTATTTTGGGATACATATTTTTACGTTGCTAATTAACTTTGTAAAAATGTGCTGAAAGTAGCGACACCCTATCCTAAGTTGTGAATTTCATTTTTACACTTTTTTCCTATTATTGTTAGCATATTTTTACTGCACGTGATTTGTTTTAAGTACGCATGTAAAATTGCATTTATCCATACTTCATTCTGTGTACTGAAGGTCACGCTGCCCGCATGCCGAACAAATATTGCCGAAGTTGCCCGCACCACGTAAAATGTTGAGCAGGTCTGTTTTTGAGCAACTAGAGTGTCCTCAGGCAGTCAAGAAAGCACCGCACTTTATGGAATCCAAAAGTTTATTGCCTTCTGTACAAGAACTCTCCACATTTTCTCTATACTGATTATGATAAATCCAGCCCATGCTTTTCCACTGCATTTCATTAAGGTTCATTTTAATATTATCCTAATGTACGTGTATGTCTTCCAAGTGGGTTCCTTCCTCGCCAAAACCCTATTTGTTTTTCTCTTCACTCTAAATTGTGGCACAGCCCCACCTATGCCATCGTCCTATCTTTAATCACTCGAAAAACTTTTGACCAGGAAAAAAAAAGGTAATGACGTCCCTCGTTTAGCAGTTTTCTACATCATCATGTCACTTAGGCCTAAATATCTTTCTCAACACACTGTTCTGACACATCCTTAAAATAAATGTCGGAAATCAAATTTCACACCCATCTGGACAACAGGCCCAGCTATGCTGTAGCGTACGTTCTGAGATGGCAGACGGGAATATAATAGTTCCCTAAATGAACTCAGCAAAGCATTACCCGAACTTAATCTACTAGTAACCCGTTAAAACGTTGTGCTTGCTGTAGGTATGGCTAAGTTGGTTTTAAGAAGTCCGGAATTTTACCTCCCTGTTTTTTGAGTGTGTTCGGAACAAATTAAAATAAATATCGCTTGTGTGCTTATGCAGCACTAATCAAGTGGTCCAATAGAAACACTTTCTCTTTTCTGTGAAGTACGAACTGAATTTTTGTGTACAAGGCAGATTAATTTTCGTCCTAAATGGGAGAATATTTTCTTACATGTGAACTTGGTTTGTTAATGTATTTTCCAAATAAATTTTTACAATTTTTTGTAGGACTAATGGTTTCTTTTTTTTTATTTTATTTTATCATAAACACACCACCCCTAAATAAATAAAATTCTGAGAAGTTTTACTACACAGAAAATATCTGCTGCAGTTTTTTGACGAGGAAATATTACGGACTGTATCACTTCAAAGTCCTAGGTAGCAGCAGACGGGGAGAAATTATCAGAATGAGTCTTAAAGAAATACAAAGGCTTGGTGTGGACGGGATGGGGCAAAAGATGGGCTGTTCTGAACAGAGCACAGAATTTTCGGTTTCTACTAAATGGGCGGACTTTCTTGAGAAGCTGAGGAAATAGTAAAATGTCAGGAAGGGATTCAATCCGTGGCGTTAGAAAATGTGTGTGTTAATAATTTGAACTACAGACATCGGATTCTTCCCTGCAATCTCTTACGACAAGATTAGGTTGCAGACATCTCGGTGCGGAAGGTCAGTTAATGTTGTTCACCATGAGCGGTGTTGTGTCACGCAGACCCAACAGGTGGCGCCATCAGGTCTTTCAAGGTGGTAGCAAGGAAAACATAGCGACCGAGCGGCGGTAAAAGAAGACACGCTTTCTGTTGACGTTTTAAAGCATACTGTTAATTATATGCACGTTTTCTGTAATGTTCTGTAACTTGTCATTTTGTTCACAAACTGTATGTATTACTTGCTTGTGGTTCGAAGGATGTAGAGCGATTATTTTCCTGAACAAAAAGATTCAGTTCATAAGCATAGTGATTACATCCCCTCTTCGTTATAAAAACGAGACACTTAATGCTACGTGAAGAAATAATTGCTTCTTGTTCTAAGATTTACCTAAAGCACAAAAATAAATTCTGTAGGCAAAATATATAAGGTTTGAATGTTAAAACCGTTGATACATGAAGTAAAGGCTGATATTTCAGGGGTTAAGAAACAATTTCCTAAAATGATGTTGTATGTTTTCTTATGGGTCAGAACCGAGGCTTGAAATATTATGTGTTTAAGTTTCTTACTTAAACGGTATAAATTAGTGTGTGAATATCTTGCTTGTATTTCAGATGCGTGCTTTCAGACTTGAATGATGATTCGGCAGAAGATGTATTTTCATCTTCGAAGTGTTTGACTGCTGTTCGCAATAGGACCTGACAGTGGATAGGACTCCATACACTTCGCATCATCGCAACATGTCTGAATTATATCTTTTCCACTTTATATTGCAAGTACTAGCTTTCAACAAGGCTCCTTTTTCAAAATTCTGCACCCGTTTCTTGTCTCCTGTAAACTCGAAACCTCAAACATTGCAATTCGTTCCACCGAATTTGTTCTGTTCATTGTGCTATTAATCTAAATTTCTTTGTATAATTCTGAAGGAAGGTCCATTCTCTGGATTAAGAAACACGACACTGAAGAAACCGTATGTATCTGCACTTCGAATTAGTTAAGAAGATAACACTCTGTGTATCGGCTTTACATTCTTAATTCCTGATCATGGTTTATGGTTTCATTAGTCGGCCTCCTGTCCGGAACCTGCAGGTCTTGGCTTCGATGCTTTCGTGGGCTCATGACCAGGTAGTATCATGTAGCTGCGTTGCCACTTGCAGTTGTTCTTGTTAAAGGCATCTTCCCGTAGGAGAAAAGACGTCAGCCTTGTCGTGGTTGTGTGAAGTCTTTTGTACTTGCCGCTCTGAATAAAAAGTATTGTACCATATTTACTGTAGGATAAACAAACGACACCTGGGAAAGACGGGTAGCTGAAAAAAATAGTCATTCTACGAGGCTGATTCAGTGAAAGTTGTGAGAAGTAGAGACATGGAGATTAAAGTGTTTACAAGAAAAATAAAACGTAACGTATTTTAATAATATGAAGGAAAGAAAATTCTAGTACCTCGTGTGCCCCGTACTGTAGGCTGCCTTTCAAATTACTTGAAGTGTTAGGAACAGTCCGTAACACTAGGCGAATATTTTCTCTAGAAAACTCACAGCACTCAAAGTCAATATTTCCATACTAGTAACACTATTCAGAATGATATAAATATCCCACTTCACTCCTTCAAATATATCCTACGCTGTATCTAAACACTCTGTAAACGAAATGGTCTCAGCTGTATAAATTTTTAGCCAGATCGACAGCCGGACAGGCGAAGCATCGCTCGTGTGCTCTAATTTTATAACATTAATAAAATAGCCTGTCGTGGGGATACAAGTTTGATATAACAAATCGACCACCAGCTAATTCAACGTATGCTCTCTCCCTGACGAAGCTGATATATTTATATAAAACTGGCCACTACAGCTTATTTATCAACCATTTTTTATCTTGTGTATTACGTTAATTTTTCCAATTTCTTACTACATTTCTCCGCAGTTTCTACAGCGCTGGTATTAATCTACTAGGCAGTAAACTAAAGTTAATGAACGTGCTAGTTCGTGCATTTGCACTTTAATTAAACTGAAATTCCTGTGAAAATGATGGTCAGGTTTGACATTGACACAGATTGAGTTAATGGGCCAACTGGTCTATAGTTTCCCATTAGTAACATCTCTGTAACATAATGAATTTGCTTTACTTATTGTTTGATACGGCCGGAAATATGTGTTTGTAAGAGCCATTCGTATCTTGGTCTACAAATTACAAAACATTCCTTATCGCAGCCTCTAAATATCTCATAAGTGTTTCTGAAGCAGACGACATTACTTCGAAATCTCAGCATATGGTTACTACATTTTATGCTCTTAATTTATTTAACGTCTCCTGTCATGTGCATAATTTCTGGAAACATAATTTGCACACGAGTAAGCGTGCCTGCCACATCACGCTGTGCTTGGTACAAACTCACGAATTGTTCAGGATGTACAAGTACATAAATACATATAAGATTATGTATATTTTGTAAGTAGAGAAAAGTCTTAAGAGCATTGTGCCGTCAATGGCTATATTGTGTAAGTGGATATGTTATGTAGCTATTAAAGTCTGGTGATCCATAACCTTTAATACAAAAGCCAATGGACATTATTTAGGGTTATTTTCACCGAGGAGACATATCTGGTCTATTTATCGAAAAATCTAAATATCTAGTAGCTCCCATGTTTGTCCAAGTGACCACTTTCGTCAACGAGTTTCCCAGAATACTCGTATTCTATAAGCAACCGTCATTCACAGCTTTCTGGTTGTTTAGTATACATTACAACAAGTTTTGGCTTTTTGGAAATATTCATGTAATAAAAAAATACAAAATACTTGGTAGTTTTTTAAGTGCAATATTAAGATTATGCCTTAAGTATTTGTTTTACCTGAACTGCTTATACCGTTCAAGATTGCACCATCGTATTAACAGTGTGTGACCGGTATCGAGAAGGGCACTGCCCTCTGTAATATTCTCCAGTTCCGTCGTTCTTGATTTAACTTCGCATGAAATATCAAAATGCTGGGAAGGGGCTTAAAGCAAAGCGCTAGTACACTATTTTAACATGTTTTTCCATAATATTCCTGGAGAATGTGAAAGTAACAATGTAGGTGGTGGTAGGATGGGACTGTAAGTTAATGACTCCATGACCCACTTAGGAGTCATGCGTTATATGGTCCAGTAAATCAGAATTTACTTAAAAACAGTAAATTATGTACGTAGTGCATAAATCGGAGAATTTATTTTCTCTGGGACAGGAAGGCTTGTAACAGCGTCACATTCCAGAAGAACTGAATCCTCTTTGGGAATCTCAAGCTTATAACGTACGGGTACTTAAATGTTTCCATTTAAAATTACACAGACAATAACAAGAATTTTAAAATAAGCCTATTTATATAATTTAATAAACTATTTCTCTACAGTGCGTCATCGATTTTTTTCACATCAATATTGTCGACTATTATCTTAAACTTTTAACCAGCTCCCTTTACAAATCGTCTATTTATCTTTTCAGTATATAAGATATATTTTGGCCTGTCTTCATGCAGGTTTCATGTTCTTGTCTCTGATGATTAACTTGGCGTTGCATAAAGGAAGGTTAGGAGTGTACTTGTGGAAACAATAATACAACTTAACATGTGGGAAATAGTAATATAATATTGCTCAATACCCGTGTAGGAAACCTGAACTTAATACCTTCAATCTTACGTACTGTACCTGTCAGGAATTTAACCATTTGTTTTGCTGTTTATGTACGTGTGTGTGTGTGTGTGTGTGTGTGTGTGTGTGTGTGTATATATATATATATATATACACAAACATACACACACACACACGAATAACAGTTTCAAAAATACTATATACGAGTAAGTTAGTGAATCTGATTTAATCTAGTGCAGGATAGGGATAGGTGGTGGCCTGTTGTGTACATACATTCGGGTTATATAAAATGCGGGGAAGTTTTTGAGTAGATGAGGAATTATTAGCTTCTCAAGCAGGGTTAGGCCGTTATTCACCGGCCTAACACCGCGGAGTCCCGGGTTCGATCCAAATGCCAGGCCATTTCATGTGGGATTTGTAGGGCATGCAGTGGCACTGGGCTGTGATTTCTCCAGCAATTTAGGATTTATGCTGGTAGTATCATTTTCATCTATTCTGTATACATCCCTTCTATCACCTGACCTATATAATCTTACAAAGTGAAAGCACCTTTAAATATCACAGTTAAAAATCTAACATTAATTCCATGGAGGAAGCAGTTTTTTTCCTTGTCCTTTTTCCCCATATACACATTGTTGAGGCAGTCAGCCACAATTGCGACATATAGCAGTAAGAGTGATAAGAGCGTGCCATTTGTCCCCGGTTCCATTTGCATGTGATAGCCATGAACATGGCATACCGATTGAAATCTGCAGGTTATAGGTACAAATATGCTGTAGATGCGTCGGAACATTCTATTCTAATGCACATTCCTCTGGGTTAAAGCGACATAAGGGTTCCAACAATCTCCTACTTAAAGGGAAAATTTACTGAGGTGCTGGCCTGTTCTGAAGAAATGAAAACAATAGATGTGTCAGTTTAAATACTTAATAAGTATAATAATCGCAAATGAAGGAATAGGTACATTGATATTTTTGATTTTTAAACTATTGGTAGAAACCGCCATGGAATCACAGGCATCTGGTGACAGAGAAAAACGAATGGAGAATAGTGAATGAATGAAAAATAATTTTGGTAAATAATAAGACACGAAAGAACTGCAACATCTGATGAATATATTCACGCAAAAGGCCTGCGGTTGAAGTAATTAATACAGAGGAAATGACGGATAACTTGTGGTTAGAGATTTTGAAGGTACATCGTTGAGAATGAGACGGTGTTAATAAAACTACTGTGAGGGGATTGAGAAAAATGCAAATAAACTTCAAAAAGAGGATTTTGAGGCCGAAACAGATGATAAATAACGTAACCCTTGAAGAAAAAGAAGTAAAAATTGACAAAAATTAAACTACCAATTTAATGGATAAATATCCAGTTATAAATAGCTTGTGTATAAAATATGTAATCGGTTAACTGTAGATTTACAGAAGAACTTTCACACCTTCAGTCTGCTAATTGCAGCAATGAATTTAAATTTCGAACCAAAAGAAAACAACTGCATATATATGCATATGTGTATCGAAAGATAGTAGGCAAATGGACAAAGTACTACGTAGATGGACTTACGTATATGTAATAAGAACACCCACAATTGTAAACAAACAGCTGCTGTGAATTGTGAATAAATTGCAGGTAATACAAAGCACAGTACCAAGTAAACTGGAGGAAAGTACATGGAGATCATAAGAAGGGAAATTCTGTAAAATGTAATTTCTGAGGGAAAGCTGAAGTTTTGATGAAAGACCAAAGTAACTTCGAAACATCACAACTTATACTGGAAGAAGTCGTTAGCAGTGTTGAACATTCGGTTACGCTGAGTTAATCAGGTAGACAAATATTTAATTTTATATTAATCCATAATATTGTAGGCCTCTTTAGTTTCTTTCGAGAACTTGAATGCTCACAGTGGTGTTCATGAAGACTTTATTTTTCTGATGTTACGTTGTATCAACTAGTAAACAGCTAAAGGCTTCTCCGAGTAGCTTGATGACTGTCATCGCTATGGTCTTGTTGGACAATTCAAACATCGGCATCTACTTACCATCTACTTACCAGACACTTAAGTCTCCATCTTTCTATTCTTCCATATTTACTTAGTACACGCTTTGCCCATCTCAAGATTCTACATTTCATTTTTCTAATAACATTGATTTATGGGGAGAGTGATAAAAAAACTGTTGTCGAAAAGAGATATGAGACAGTTACATTTGTGCAACCGGCGGTTGGTCGTACATGATTTCGGAATAATATATTAGAGGACTTCAATATGTAGGTGCCATTACCGTACTTACGTTGTGTTTGAGCATCCTGTGTTCTCCGAAAGTCTTTTCCATGCACGTAGAAAGCGGCACATAGATTACTTTTCTCCAGGAGTCCTGTAATACAAACCCGCAGTGCACGATGCATGTGGAACTGAACTATTTGTTAAAGACACATTGGCCTCTGCGCTTGTTTTGTTTTCTGGCGTCATCGGGGTGCCTTTGTATGCTGATTTCAGTGCTCCAGGACAACTTCAAACGTACGTTATGTGAGGTTATTCTTTGTTGGGCCCAAGCATGTTTTCGAACTTCGACCTTGCATGTCGATTTTTACATTACTTCGTGGGAATTTTATATCGTATCTTTGATAAAATGCTAGACCAAACAGAACTTTACAGGGGTACTTGGCACCCTATGAAAGAGGAGTTCTGCACTTGTAGTTTAATTAAATAGGTCATACTTTATGTAAATATTATTAGAACAGTGTACTCTAAAGTAGCGAATATTTTCCAAAGGTATTTATTGCTACTTTGCTTCGGTACATTTTCGCCCTTTACGTTACCTTATTTCCGACAGAAGTACAGAATATTCCGCCACTAGTTAGCCAAATTCTTGCTGTTCCGCCACTAATTAGCCAAATTCAGGATGTTCAGCCACTAGTAAGTCAAATTCAAGATGTTCAGCCACTATTTAGTGAAATTGAGGCTAATCGGACACTACTTAGTCAAGTACAGGCTGTTCTGCCACTAGCTAACAAAATACAGAATGTTCTGCCGTACGTTAACCAAATACAGGATGTTCCGTAAATATTTAGTCAAATTCAGTAGGGTATTCTGAAGAAAAACATATTCTGTAACTGCTGTTCAATTCGACATCATTATGGAGTTAATCGAGCTGTAATTTTTGTCGAGTTGAATAATGGTGTATTGAGCTTCCACTGTTACAAGCTTTTGTTTCGCATTTTGCTTGCGAGTCTCGGCTGTCTGGGTAGTGTTTCATTATGAAGAAATTATTATTCTACATATCACTAATATTTAAAAACGATAAATACTTCAGCATACACCTTGTTTAGGTTTCGTACAATGGAAATAGGAGAATGTCTGCAAAACAATTTCAGCGACGATACTCAAAGTCGTAAATTTCCAAGTCGAAAGAGGTTTCATAATGTGCACAAGATCTGGAGGAAGATTGGTTTATCCTTACAAGTGAATGCAGAACGTTGGCCATCAAGACTTACATAAGACGGTGTTGCGGAAGCAGAACATCCTAGCCCACATGCAGTTGTACACAGAATTTCCAAAGGAACTTGTGTTGAACCAACATAATTATGGAGGATTCTGCAGGATATTCACATAATTTTACCATGAGGTCATGGCTGCCATATGCAGTTTTGTCAATGGCTATAACCGCAGCTACAAATTAGACCTATAGCTGACAAATTGTTTCCGAATATGGCTGAATTCAAAAGTAGACAGTATAACTATACAAGGAATTCCCGATCTTGGACGCAGTAAAATTCGAATGAAGTACGACGTAAGAAATAGTTTTCAGCAGAGACATTCAGTAAATTTGTGGTGTAATTCTCGGAGACTTGGACGTTTAACAGCTGGTTATAGCAAAAAAGTTTATAGAAAATGAAATACCGATTTACTTAGAGGAATGTCTTTGGAAAAAGGAGGGCGAATGTAGATACACTATGAAAGAGAGTCTCGCCATTTTAGCAGAGAGGGCAAGAAAAACGTGTAGGAAAGAGCAGATCGGAGGTGTGGTAACATCCGCCGCCAAACTTAAGCCCGTTACATTTGTTTCTTACGCAATTGTATGATATTTAGTGTTTACGACCAACGAAATTCGGAAAGGAGGCAGAGGTTAGTAGAGCGCTAAATTGAATAAAAGAAATGGAACACGTGCATTTTCAGTGAAAATATTCAATGTAGCGCCATTCAGTAACGTGCAGGTAGCCACAGTGGTGTCTTTTGGAGAACTTGATCTAGCTGGAAATGATTAAGTTCGTAGTGAAAAATATTAAGTAAAATTGATTCCGTTTTTATTACAATAATACAGTACAACTTAACTGTCAAATCAAACTATGGTTTAGAATAAATTTTGTACTGAAACTGCATCTGTAACAGCTAAGATCTCTGAATTTCGGCGATATCATATGGGGTGGCTTACATATCTGAATTTCGGCTAAATCATCACGGAAAACTTAAATCTGTGAAGTTCGGCTAAATCGTCGCAGAATATTCTCTGTAACGAATGTGTAAAATTTTGGGAGGATGGCTGATGTAGAATCGGAATATTCTTCTATGCTGGCATTTGTCCATAGTCTGAGATACGTTTTATGAAACACTTTTCTGAAGATATTGATATTTTGATTGCTTACAGGGTTATTTATAAATCCCTGACATAATTCATAAAGTCAGTACAATTGAATGGCGGAAAAGTTTGTAACATGCGACCTACAGATGGAAAGAAAAATACCCATTTTTTTTGTTTACCTTCTAAGTGCTGTATGTGTTTGCCCTTTGTGACAAGGCAGACATGAAATGGATTATCCATTTCTGCCTGTGCCCCCTGCAGCAGATGACGCGCTGCTTTGCTGGTCACCATGATCGCCTGACCTAACACCATGTGATTTTTTTCTTATGGGGACATGTTAAGAACTCTTTCTACCGCCTGTACCACAGGATGTTCCCGAGCTGTGAAGACGAATCATCGCTGTCATCTCAGAAATCAATCGTGACGTGCTGTAGCGGGTACGGGCGGAAATTGATTATAGGTTTGACGTCTGCCTTGTTAAAAAGGGCGGACACATAGAGCACTTATGAGGTGTGCATAAAAAAACTTGGGGAATTTCTCTTTCTATCTGTAGGCCGCATTTTACAATACTTTCCGCCACTCAAGTGTACCGATTTTATGAATTATGTCAGGGAATTTAGAGTAACCCTGCAGTGGCGACAAGTGGGATGGAATCTCATGCGTTTTGAATATTAGTCAAGAAGTACCGACTTCTATCTTGCCAGTAAACTACAAATAAAACATCATTAGATATGTACAGTCCGTGACGTAACCTACCCAGTTTCCATTGAAATGAGTGAAACTTTGAATTTGTAGCAGCATTCGTCTACTTGTGTTTTCCTTAAGTGTTACCTACAGTTCCTTATTTGTCGCTTTTTTCCGCTATAGCAGTGGTTGTTGTTGTTAACACGAATCCCCCCTTTTTTTAATATTGGCTAAACAATTTAAGGTGGTGAATGAGAATTGGTGCATTAAAAGTTTGGTTTGATGAGGACATGTAATTATGAATCACTTCGTTTTGATATTTAAATATTGAAAGCCATGTACCCACTGCTGTAACATTTAAAATGTCTGCATTTTACTCACATAATGTATTAATTAGTTTATTATGATTTTCAAAGCTAAGGGACGTTATCTCCATAAATAACGCTAATAAATTTTTGGGCGCGTTCGCAAAATTCAGAAAAGCGACCATTAGCTTTATCATGTATGTCTGTCTGTCTCCGTTCGTGTGCATGGAACATCTCGGCTCCCACTGGACGGATTTTCATGATATTTGATATTTGACAATTTTTCGAAAAATCCTTGAAGAAAATTCAAGTTTGACTAAAAATGACAAAAAAATGGGTATACATACATACATACATATATGATAATGTCTCGCTCAACTATTTTCGGAATGAGTAATATTTAAGACAAAATTTGTAGAGAAAATTAAAACATACACATTGTGTTCAATAATTTTTTCCCCACGAAAATCGTGCCATTTATGAGATAATGTGAAAAAAATGTGGTAGAACTAGACAGGTCACAGGTGGCAATATAATATGGCGCTTGTGCTTGCTGGATAATTAAAGCTAGAGACACAAACCCGCTCAGAATGTGCAATCCTTACTGCTTGTCTAAGAAAAAATTTTTACGCGAAGGCGCCGCATTATACGCACATTGCCTATCTTATTCTTTATAACGAAGACGCCACGTTTTTTTTTGTAAAGGATGAATTGGATTATTGTAAATAATCAAGATTAAATTATGTCTCCCAGTTTTGAATGTAATTTTGTCTGCAGCTACCTCCGTATTACTGAATAATTTGTTTAAAGTATTTCTGTAGTGGCGCTGGTGTCGCTCCCACTTCACAAGTTTTTGCCTCAGTTACAACACCTTTAAGAAATGTAGAAATTTAAAACTACTAACCAAGAGTGGCCTCCATTGGCAGAAATACATTTAAAATTTTGTCTTAGTCCGTCTAGATTTTCTTGAGGTAAAATATGCGGAAAGCGAGAGACGGCCGGACGTACGCTAGTACAAACGACACATATAACCATATCTACTTCATTTGTTGCTCGTTTTGCCAAGAACTTTCAAAGAAGCAAGAATCTGTAAGTGTAATGAAAACTATCCACTTGAATTATTACGTGTACCCTTTCAACATCTTGTTCATCAAATGTGATCGTTACCGTGGGCAGTGTCTCAGCTAGTGTTGCCATAAAGACACATATTCTACAGGGTGTTTATTGTTACAATGTGGTTCGTATTCTTCAAACATACAAAATATTTTTATTGTATAATGTCCACTATTCCATCTTAATGATGTCTGTGTTTTATGTAGTGTGAAAATTTGTGTGTTTCGTTAAGGTAGCCAGTGAAAACGCGATACGAGATACACAGAGTTTCACTACAATGGGATATTATTCAAGTGGGAAGAAGAAAAGTTTATTTGTTATGTGTGAGGTCACACTGCGTTCATTATTGAAATTACGTGTTACTAGGTACAGCGCTGTCTAGTCTCATAAACAGATACCAGTCTGTATGAGAGACCAGTCTCCTCCATGTTTAGAGTATCCTAAAAATGGGATCATTTCACAAAAGAAGGAAATGTAACCCATTATTGAGAAGCAGATACTGACTTTCTACGAGAACTGACACGTTATCTCCCTCGTGTTCAATTTGTGCATTTGTACTAACCAAACCTGTTCAACTATAGGTGTAATACAGGTCGTTTACAATGTCTGTTATTAATTCGACAGTACCGAAGATCGCCATCAATTGGCTTGAACTCTTATTTCTTTCATGGGAGGCCGCTAGATCCTACGATAAATTTGCAGTCGTTTTCCTCTTCATAAAAGTTCCGAAGTTTTACCTTAAATTATCCCATGACCTCCCCTTTCCACTTCAAATTTTTTCACCGTTTATCCTAACAGTAGACGCTATATAGACAGCGCTACTGAAAATATTTTAAGTAATACAAATAGCCTACATAGCAGACAGTGCATGATTTTCTGAATGTTTGCTGCTCACTCTGGCCGTCATGATATACACGTAGACTACTGTTCTTCTGTAGGACCTGCAGGTTCCTGAACATGTTCACAAATGTGCCTTTAAACCAAATTTCCAGGTGGTGGAATCACAACAACTCTCAGATTCTGTCTGCGTGATATCCGCTTTCATATTATTTATCTATGCAATGGATGTGAATATATTCAAGTCATCGGTCACAACATACAGGAAGCTACAGTACAATGATAGATTAATTGTAAAATATTTTGAATTAGGCGTCTTTGTTCTGTTTAGAGCAGGCCTGTTACCGCAATGTGATGAGGAAAATCGCCCGAATATATTATCTGTGACAGCCGATCTTCCAAATGTTGTGCAAGTGTGGCAGCCACAATAAAATGCGTACAGAAAAATCGTCCTGGTTTCGCAGAATTGTTCTACATCACGAAGTCTGTGCTGAAGACGAGAACATAATAAACTTTCAAGTTTATTTTAAAACCTGGAATCAACGGATGGAAATGAAGGGCAAGTGGCTGTGTTGAATTATATTTTATTTTACAGATTTAAGTCCTCTAGAAATGTAAAGTAGTTACCATCATTTACTGTGCAGAGAGCGAAATTCTGCTAAATACAGCAATAAATGTGGTGTAAGATTTGTAGCTGTCAGAGGCATAGCTCACACACATAGTATGTTTTCTTAAAAAAAAAAAAAAGAAAGAGTGCAGTAATGGTGTATGGGATGAAATATAAAATACGTTACGTACACCAGATAATTTCTTCATTTCTTCTTCTTTTGTTTCTTTCTTTTGTATTTAATTCTTTCCTCCTCTTTTTTCTTCTTTTCCTCTTCTGTATTCTGTTTATTTTTTGTACTTTTTTTTTCTATCTTACCTTCCTGTTTTCACTGATATCATTGAAAGTTCTGCTTAAGCACTACGGGTTCCACTGGTCTTAAAAGTGTCCATATGTATCTCAGTGCGGTAATATCGGACAAGAGTCTTTAAAAGTGTAATGCCCTAATAAGAATGACCTCCATGTAAGCCAGAAGTTACGATTTCTTTCAGGACCCTCTCTTATTAAGTTAGTGACGACTGAATGGAGACGGCATTAACTGCTGGCAGTCAGCAGTCAATGGACACGCAACAGGTGGCACATAATGGGCCCCTTATTATACACGAGCCGGTTCTAATTTAAATGAACGTAGCGGCACAGAGATTGTAACGTGATACGCAATAACAGACATGCAGCTGGCACTCTACTGCGTTTGTGTATCAGTGGTCCACATAGCACTATTTGTCCGTTATTCATTTCGACAGTAAGGCTTTTTCGGTGAACTAAGCATTTGACAGCTATAAATACCCCCAGGCTACAGAGTGTTGTTTCAGAAGATAAGTTAAACAGTCGATAAATATCCTAGCTTTATGGAACTGACAAGTTCCTGACCATGTTTGTGAGGTATCCTTTACACACGTATTAAGCCATTTCAATCTATTCCCTGCAATAAAACCGTAGACCTATTTCCATTAGATCCATTTTGACACTCTCTTTACTATCCAAAGTGCTAAAAGGTCTATGCTTTTACCATTTCCTCCAAGTAACTAATACTTTTCTAGGTGTCTTCTTAACGTAGGTTGGGAAGTCCAATTTACGAGTCTACACGTGATGTAGACAAATTTTTTCATTCCTATCTCTTTTCATATTCCCTGACGAAATGTCTTCCTTGCCGTGTCACGAAATCTGAAAATACAAAGAGCAGTTCTGAAGTGTGCAATGGTTACGGGGCGAGCAACTGCACGTTCCTGTGACAGAACCTCTTGCGTGCTCCTCGCCCCTATCGTTATTGGACACCACATTGCAGAACTTTTACGTGCCGCACAACTAGTGGCTTTGTTCGGTATGAAACATTGTCTCATGAACCCATAAACACATCACTTGCCTGCTTTCCTTCCTGACCTTTCCAATCACCACATGTGAAATGTCCGTATCCTCTATCAACAGTTGAACCATCTGACCACTTATCGAGAAAATATGTATGAAAGACATACTTCTGACGGGCATCCCAACTAGTATTTTTCATTTTCCTCTAATTGTTAATTAAACATGGCGAATTTTCGAATTAATGAGGCGCAAACAGGGCTACCGCCCCTTACTTTTCGGCTGTACGCTAAGAGACCTTAGGAAAGTATGCAACATTTAAAGGTATGTACAAAGTAATGTAAAAATAACAAAAGTGGATGCCAAAAATAATGCTGAATTGTAGATTAAATGGACGAAGACAACTTGGAAGACCTTTGAAGAGAACCAGACGAGGCCGAAACAGGTCAATCAAGGCCTGACTGGTGACGGATGATGATAATGATGCTTACAACAATATGGAGGCAATGAAAGAATTTTTATTTTTTTCCCTTTCCTGCATATAATTAATAAATCAGAGGATGTGGGTATGTGATTGAGGGTTAGAAGCAAAGATTGTGAAAAGTACTGATGTTCTGTTCGCGGATAGAAATGTTCTGAATCCAGTGGAATGAAGATCAGTTTCATAATATTACTTGTTTGTGAAGGCGAAGGCACAGTCAGCTTCCGAAGCGTTGTGTGTATTTTCTTTAAAAACGAGTGGATGTAAAACTCAGAGATGTGTGTTGTTACATTATTAATTGCGAGCGTCTAAGAACATTGTGACGAGGAGAAAAAAGTGATCCAACAGATTCAGAGCAACAGGAAGTATAAGAAAATACATGATTTTATTCAGCATTATTATGGCTGTAGCAGCAGACAATATTAAGATGAACAACACATGTAGAAGGCAAAGTTGTTTTTAATTTATAAAAATTTTGCTGTAAGTCTCAAGAAATACTTGGAGTCCTACGTAAGACTTGTGATTTTAAGGTTTCATATTGCTTTGTATCAGATCCAGTGGCAGACCCATGTTAACATGGTGTGCAGGCGTTTTTTACAACACACTTTGGGATATTTCTGGCTTAGCCGAATGACTATTGACATTTTTTCCACAGAATAACTCCCAGTTCTAAAGGAAAGTTTCGTACCCACCCACTTCAACGAACAAGCTACAAATCTCCTACCCATTAATAGATGGTGTGTGGTAGTTACGTCACTGTCGCACGAATGCAGCGCTGTGCTGTTTCCTCTGCACTGTGCGACGCCAGACGTTCCGGTAGGATCCTGGCAGGTGTTCGTTGTTCCGCTTCTGTCCATGCGGCACCAGATTTAAAGCTCAGATTTACCACACACAATCATTCTGCCTCCCGCCTACGCATTTCGCTTCCTTTCACTAGATGGCGCTGACGTGCTTATTACAACTGCGCGTTTCTGACACTAACAATGGAATGCCATGCCTCATAATCACGCCACGAATAGACACGAAGGTAATTCTGCGTGGATTCTACACCTCTGTACTAGATGGAATTCGGTAGTCAGTTTCACGCTCCGGCTAACTTGTCATAGAACAAAACTCTTTCTAATCTATCTCGGAAAACTTTCTTAGTTCAACATGTCGAATAGTGCTAATGATATTGAGTTGGGAGTGATGTGGAAAGTCGCGTTTGTGCAGTTAGTGTAGGTCTGTCTGTTAGTACAGTATTTGACTGGAGGCACTGAAGGAAACCATGGCGCAGGTTAGTAAGTTTAGCCGTCTTCTGGGCCAGAATTGAACTCGGTCCCGTCTGCATACGTAGATAAGATATTGCTCCCAAAATCATGACCTTCGGAGAAACGTGATGATTTCGAATGACTGAGTTTTCCTAGCTCGTCTAACCATGCTGTGTCATACAATTAGATAACACAAACGAACAATTATTGGTATCACTAGATTTAAGATTCTCCCGACGGTGTTGCTGGAGATTAAAATTTTCTGGGATATTACTCCGTGTCGAATGCTAAATAGTTTGCAAATTTAGAAGGATCACATTTTCATTTTTTTTTCAGGGTGCAACACCCCCTAGTGGGCCAGAGCCTCCTCATTTTCGAGGCTTCACGATCACACTTACATACGATATTCGGGAGGACCCTTCTGGAGGAGTGATCAGCCGGACGCAGAGACCTCTACCACACAACACACGTCAATGACGAAAGACAGATACGCCACCAACGGGATTCGAAACCGCAATCCCAGCAAGCGATCGGCCGCACGCCGTAGACCGTGCGACCACTGGGATTGACTTCTACAGTTGATACAGTCTTTAATATTCGAATATGGAGATGTAGCCTGCGCTTTAATTTTTATTGCAGCAACCTTAGTTAGTTTCCCTTGGAACTATAGCATGTCAAATGATGCATTTGACCATTAGTGTCAAATGCTAAATGTTTTGTGTAATATACGGACATCAGGAAAGAGTAAAGTTTGTTAGTATATAAACAGTGGTATCAAGTAGTAAAACACAACTATATTTATTTAGGTATATGATGGAGATGGCTAGCAACTACCTGTTTCGGCCTTTGTGGTGGCCATCATCAGGTTGTACATAGTAGCGTAAAAGCAACTGAGTACAATGTGCAAAAAAACTTTCGTAACTATGATGTCGAGATCTCGAGCATCTTAACAGTATACGTAAACATATCAGATGATCGGATAATATTCTATCTAATGATGAGCAAGGGTTCGTGGGGCGGCAGGGGTGCCGAGTTCCTGGAGTCCAGTGGTATGTGGTAGGCTGGAGTGTCGACACTCCAGCCTACCACATAC
>JGI20166J26741_10933336_pt1 | contig 28806 bp, 20 predicted proteins | sample TergutCu122P5_FD_26741 | JGI IMG/M metagenome (IMG submission 26741)
CAAGTAGCACACAACTGACTGAGCCGATCCGGTTGAAACAACATTCAACATGCAGCCAAGGTCACTCCCTATGCGCTGATATACATCAATGAGATGCCACGTTGCCAGTTCGTCCATAGGAAAATCAGTACACTTACTTTCCGGACAGATGGTGTATAAACAAACAGACCATTGAACTGACACTCGGTGAGTGATTCTTAGTGTTGTGGGGAACTATAGTGCCTTCAAAATGTTGGGAACCACTCAACAAACAGAGAATCACATCCTAAAAACCTGAATCATCAGCCACACTGCTGTAAGAACCTCAAACCTGATAAACTGATCATTATTACCTGCTATACACTCTTCAGAAAATGCAGGAATGTGACTACTGAAAATTGGAATTGTGTGATAACAGTAATTGTGACTAACTGGACAATGTTCAGAGGACCAAATACAATTACATTTATTTCAAGTGTATAAACAAGAGAGAAAAAAATTAATTCTCATAAATCTGACAAAGGCTATAAACCTTGTGAACTGAAGCACCATTAGTGACAAGTCACCTGCAAATACCATTCAGTATTAAACAACCAAAAAGTAATTATAAATTGGTAGACAAAGTGGTCACAGCCTATTTCAAGGTACAACCTGAGATATTTGTGGGTGGGCCAAGGAGAGTAATATCTGTAACTCAGGACAGGGACCAGTGGTAGGATCTTGTGAACACAAGAATGAACCTCAGGTTCCATAAAATGCATAGAATCTCTTAACTATATGGGAAACATTTAGATTCAGAATGATTTTGCTCCATGTAGTTACTTATTTATTTAATTAGTTAGTTAGTTAGTTAGTTAGCTTTTCTTGCATTAAAACAGTTCACTTACCTGGTCCTTCCTTAAGCCTCTTGACATTCATCTCCTGTTCCCCCGATCTCTTGTCACCTGCTTTAGGTACAGGCAGTTGCAAGAAAGGAATGTCGAAGAAGCATTAATGGATTAGTTGAGGTGACGTTTGATGTCGTGAAATATTGGAAAACACAAAAAAAGAAACAAAGAGTTGTATGAGAATTCCAAATAACAACAATCAAAATAATGAAAGAATGACATACTTTTTTTTTTTTTTCAAAATTCTATTCATCATTTCAATGAATGAGATTAAAATTCTGAAAAATGTGATAGTTCTTTCATTATTCCTGCTTTCACTCTACAGGATTATGTAACTTTCAGGAACTGCATCAGCTGCAAAGAACACAATTATAAACACATTTTACTTCAAAACACAAACTCCAATATCACTTATCACCAACAGCTGCAAATCATCCACACCAAGTAGATTGAAATAATCAGATTAATTTTATTTTCTTTTTACATTAGGCATCAAATGCTGTGTTCTGAAAATAAAAATCATATGGGCTAACACATAAGATGTTCAAGTAGTCCAAACTAGGACTATACAGTTCTGTGTGTATTTGGCACCAACTGGAAATATATGCTGGCAGTAACAGCAAAGCTTTCATGAACCCAGTCATAAGTCATGCATACATGCTTGCTTATACTAGATACAAACTTTGATAAAACAACATACAGGAAAGAAGAAATCTTACAGAATCGCAAAACACTGCTGGATGCTAAAAAGTAAAATATGATTATTTGATCCTTGGTTATTCACAGAGCATTCGTACCTAAACATGTAACAAATTAATTCTCACTATACGATGCTAAGACTAAACCTGGATATATATATATATATATATATATATATATATATTCCAAAAGTTATTTGTAATTAGTCCGATTTTATGTCCTCATGACAGCGACTATGAAGATAACTATCTTCTCCGAAGTGACAGCATGTGGGCTGGTACTATGTACTAAAATTTCAGACAAAAATTCTTCCACCTTGTTGCAGGCAGCAGATTCCTATGCTATGTCAGTACATGTTCCCAGTCAATGTGTCACAAATCAAAAGGTAGTTGTTACCTTCTGTATGACAAGGTTTGGATTTAGATACACACAGGTATGGGAGAGTACACTTCAGCTGACTGTTAAAGGGAAGAAACACATGTAACAAATTTTAACTGCAGAGTCAACCAGAAGTCAACCTGACATGCCGAATATTCACACTAACTATACCAAGAACACTATCATACATTACAATTAATACTTCTGAAAAATTAATTATTTGTGACAAACACTGCACTACGCCTGTACATAATTTGTGCACACCTACTCAGTTTAAAAATAAGGGAAAAGGAGAGGAGGAGCTACATACTGTATTTTTAGCCACAATTTGTAAGACACAAATTTTTTGTTAAATAAATATGAAAATATGACATACTCTGATAACAACACTGAGTTCATGTATGATGACACATTTATTTGCAGAGATATTTTTAATTTCCTCACAAAAGCAGGAAAGCTGTGCTTCTTTTCTCACACGTCACCCTCTCCCTCGAATAAAAAGTTGTATTATTCTAACCTCAATCGAACATGTAAAATTATACTCTTAACAGCAGTACTGACATACTTCACATACCCAAATTACAGAAATAAACTTTTCATTAAAAAGTGCATACATTACACAAGTACACAGGGGTACTGCAAAACACGACACCACAATTCCTCCTTTATCTCTCCACTGTCATCATTCATAACCTTTCAATATTTAAATAACCTAAGAAACAAATAATAATATTTACCTACAAATGCATCCCAGTCAGATGACTTTTATAACTGTGTTTCACCAAAGTTTGTCATATACACAATGACTAATGATACCTACTGGGTATGTGCCTGGCATACTGTTCATTTCCAGTTTGCAGTATGCCCTTTTGCAAGCTAGGACACAGATGCAGATCCCACCAATGTGTTGCGAGGCAACATGCTTCAACAACTGGAATGAGTTCCCCAGTGGTTACAAGCACTAATAACCCCTTCAATTTTAAAACCACGATTACATAAACAACTCTTATGCCATAGTTATAATTCTTACATAAAAAGCTTCAGTGCTAACTGTTCATTCATATGTATGTTTAGACTTCTTTCAGTGTGAGTAAATAGTTTTGTTAAATCTTCAACATTTACTTCAAAACAATAAAGAAATAAACTATAATTTTCTTACTCCAGAATTTAGAAAATATGTTCATAGTTTGCACTTACCACATTCAGAAGTGGAAAATACAAAATACATGCACTCTAAAAAGCATTATTCAGAGTAGACAAAATTAAACAAAGGCACTCTTCTGCTACTATAAAATGAGAGGTCATGCATGATGGTAGTTTCTTGCTGAAGCATATTGCTGAAGGAAAAAAAGAATGAAAACACAAAGAAAGGAATTACTGTACACTGGAACTGTTAATCAGTTTTTAGCTCTCCTACAGCACAAATGATGTACACACATAAAGGTACAGTTCACTGTGGAACAGCCCATAAAAGCCCAGATGGAGGGAAGAGGTACAGTTCTGCTTTGTGAACCTTGGCACTAGATGGGGGTGGGGTGGGTGGCAAATGCTAAGCCCCAGCTGCTTTACCCCAGAGAAGAGACCTGGTATCCATCACTCAAGAGGCTGGGTGGGCACCAGGGCTGGTCTGGACCAGCGTGGAAACTCTCGCCCCCACCCAGATTCGATCCCCGGACAGTCCAGCCCATAGCCAGTCGCCATACATACCCCTTATATGCATATCCGTGTATGCCTGGGTGTTTGTATGTATATGTATATGTGTGTGTGTGTGTGTGTGTATATATATATATATATATATATATATATATTGTGAGCACACACGCAGGCAGAAGAATCAGAGATACCTACCATCATGTCAGGCTGACCCATAATGTATATGTTCACTTTCCATAAAGTACATTCAGAAAACTCAGCATTTTGGAATCATGAGATTACATTTAAGAATGTAACTATAGTACCAGGAATCAATGCTAAATGATATTCAGAATAAAATTTTAGCACAACCAAAAGAAACAAATAAGCACAGTCAACAAAGGAAATGAAAATGCTTGTAAATGTGGGACAAAACGCTATAAAATGTTTACACGCATGCCAAATGTTGTCTGACCTTCTACTTTCACAGCACAACTCATTCATTTGCCAGCACACTGCAAGCCAGTGGATTGACATGTGCCTTGTAGCTTTCTATATAAAAATTCCAACACTTCAAAACAGAAGTAATCACATTCCCTTTTTATCTGTATTTAAAACTACTGCATATTACAAATGTTAATAGTATGTTGTGCATAATAGTGAAATTTTGCAACTCTGCCAGGAAATTAAGAAATGATACATATACTGCAACTTCAAAACAGACACTGCATGGAAACCCAATGAAGCTTCTGCACCTCAGTCCACAATGTGAAGGACTATGGATTCAACAGACAGGTTTCAATTCCCAGCAAGAACATTCATATTAGTTCCCTTGCATCTCATTCAAAATGACTAACATCTCACCCTTAACCAATGGGTACACTTTGCCATTTTGCAGTCTAAAGGCAAATGGAATGTGAAGCTACACATGCATCACTGTCAACATCAAGGTTAACAGTGGAGAGGTGAAACTTATGTCCCCATATTCTACTTGCCTTCACAGTACTTCCCTCCCCTCCAAAAAAAGGAGAGGAGGCAAGGGTTTTCTGTATTGTATGGACATTCTTCCCAGGTATAATTTGCTAAAGTAAAATTACATTAATTTCACATAAGGGGCCATGTCACTGTATTAAAACACTATACCACATATTCCTACTATACAACATATCACAAAGATCACATTATCCCAACATGTTATGTCAGTGTGACGGAACACCATCTCTGTTATAGTTATGGGTAAAAGTTTTCTTGGATTGAAAATTTCAACATAAGGCAGCAGGAAGTATGTGTTAAAAAACCCAAGACAAATGTCCCAAGCATAAAACAACATGTAAAAGAAGTTTACAGGATTTTGTTACATGCATATGCAACAGAATGCAATATCATCAGCATATATCCATCTAGGTCACTGTTTCCACAAAAAAGCTCAGCGTGTCCAGTTTGTGCCTCTTCTGCAACTCAAAACCACAACCCCAGGCAATGATACACTCATACACTCACACAGAGGTGAAGTGGTCAATCCATGGACTGACGTCACTGTTTCAGGCACTATCACTCAAAATACCTTACCTACAAGTTCAACATTCATAACATAAACATAGGACTGGAATCTCAATCTTCCTTCATCTTATGATTACAACCAAATTAATTCATGACATATGACACTACTAAGAGATCATTACTGCATACCTACCAACCACAAAAGCATAGATAAATTGTCATTAGTACCGGTATAAAAAACTATAAAAAACTAAAAAAGATTAATAAATAATAATCTCTTAGGTACCTTCTGATACACTAGAAATGCCAAGTGATATTTTAACAGGAACCACACTCACTAACAGTTAAGAAAACATTATGCTGCTCCCATACCAATATCAAGGACACTAATTATGTCACTACCATATTCTGTGACATAATAGTGACAAGATGATGATGATGATGATGATGATGAAGTGTGTCATGTCTCTGCACACCCTTTGCTCTATTCATTTAGCACTTCATCACCTGTATTTATTATAAGACATATGCTCAGATAATTTTGAATGAGATGGGCATGAAACGGAAGGAAGCAATCATCAGTGGGCTAACAGTCTTGGTATGGCTGACCCACATCATGTACTCAGTTTGGTGAGACTTGAGTGATTAAGACAGCATCTCGCATATCTCAGGCCTCACATATTCTGTAAAAGTTTCATACAATTTTTTTGCAAATGACCTCTTCTGTCTCACAGACAAGTGCATTAGTACACCACCAATTGCTGCTTTTATATCAGACATTTCTGCAGCTGAATGCAATCAAGACAATTACAACTATAATTAATTCTTCTCACATTTACATTTGGTTAACTGACTTTGAGGATTCTGTAAATCTACATAATGTATATCCAGAGGTTCTGTTTCACGCTGCCTTTATACATGACTTTACAACTGCTAGATAACAGGCCAAGCCTCATATTATTTACTCATAATAGAAATATTAACTCTTCATAATGCAAGACCGCTTTCATATACTGAATGCAAGCGTGTTTTGAAGCCCAATAAACTGTGCTCTTAGTCTCAAAGTTGACACTATAGTTCCTGCTAGTAAAAGAAAGCAACACTGTCAAACCAATAAATGGAAAAAAGTTATATGGTGACACGTTACTGAATAATGCTCACCACAATAAACCAATTAAGACTGATGACAGCCATTGAGATCTCTACAGTAAAACGTAACATGCAATAACTTAGAAAAGTGGACAAAATTCATGTTGTGCTTCAACAGTTCAAGCTAATAGGAAAGTTGACCTCTGTTCTGACTGCTGCAACTATCATACCAAGATGAATTACTAATGTAATGTACAACACACATATTCTCGACATATTACACAACCTGAACAAAAATTTTGAACATCACCACCCACTACCAAATGTTTAAAATGACACCAACATTCAATCAGAATGGTTCACCTCAGTGCCAAGATCAAAACAAATATAGCACTTTCTACACACAAAATTGAATTTGTGTCCTTGCAGCTTTTAAGCAAATTAGTTTTAAGTCTCCAAACCAGCTCTAGCATCTCTCCCAACTGGCTCATGCAGACATAATTCAGTAGCAACGTGTGCTGCAAGACTTCACTGGTGAGCCTTCCTACAACATGGCATTAATGAGATACAGTTCTTAAGACTTAACACAACTGGTTTAATGGTCTCATTTTGTGATGCTCAAAGAGAAATGAAATGTGATTTCCTTCCTTAAATATGTTCCCTCTGTGATTAAGTCGTGGATGAATTTTGCATACTGTGGCCTACTTTTTTTCATTCTGGCCCATGTTGGCACCTCAGTCTAACGCTTCGCTTCACTAGTTAACCCTATATTTAATTTCTAAGAGAAAGAGCTACAATGACAAGTGTTCGTAGTTCAGCCTAATGCTAGAATAGTGGCTACAAAAGAACACTCAACACTATATTCCTAATCCATGCCACACCATACTCATCCCCACAGTCTCAATGTTAACGTTCACATACAAAGAAATAAGCAAACTTTAAGCACACAAGTTCAGGTCCCGTAATTTAAACTGCGGAACTAATTTAGTAGCAAAGTATTTCCTACTCTGAATAGTAACCAGCAAGGAGATTTTGAAGATTTCACATTACATTTATTACACATATTTTGCATATCACTTAGCATACCTAATGTACAAAGATACTGGGAAGCATATTTTATAATCAAAAAATAAGAAACAATTAATTATGTGCAGTAGAAAAACACTTGACAACAATGAGCAACATATCTACATCAGCTTACCTCTCAAACCCGGCTTCAACCAGACCACTGTCTAAAGAAATTATACAAGGTACAAGGAAAAAAATAAATAAAAGTCATCCAAAAAATATACATATTTTAAAATTCTTCTTACTCAGCATTAACTGGTTTCTGGAAAACTAACTGCATTAATGTCTGCTTACCTGTACAATTATGTGCAGAATTCTTTTTTGCAAGAATTATTGGCAAACTCATGAAGATGAAATTCTCCCTTAATCTAACCACAAGTATAAAAACTACTATGAAATGAAGTAAATTACAACTCTGTGTAAGAGTAAGTAATATTACTCAAAAATTTCACCAGCAATCTGCAGCCTGCATCAACTTTTCCACCTGACTCTTCCTCTTTACAGAGGCTCTATAAATCTGCATCAAAGCATACAAGGTGTATTAGTCTAATTCAACTTACATCATCTATTACAGTTCTGTGTTTACTCCAAAAAACTTCATTACAACTCCAGTATCCATTGGTGCCTTTTAGAACAACTACGAACTCAGAAAAGTAAATTATTCTGTTTTCTGCAATCACGATTCTAGAAGCTTAAAAAACTGTTAAAAATGTAAGAATCATTAAAATAAAAACATGAACATAAAAAGTAAGAATCAAAAAATTAAATACTATCACATTAACTGCAATGTACATTTAAAAAAATTACTGTGAAAAAATAATTTTCAAAGTTATAACTGTCGATTGGGTACTTACTTTTCAACATAATGAGAATATGGAGTGATATCTCACCTATGTTCCACATAGATAATAATGAAGTTTCTTGGGGTAAGCAGAGACAGAGTGACAGTACCTGTCAATTACCTTGTAGACGAACTCTGCTAGGTCACTCAGCAAAGATAGGATGCAAATCTTTGAGAAAACCTGAAGACAGTTATTTTTAACTACAACTAACATTTTTATTACACCTGAACAATACCAATAATGATGCAGCAAAGCTGAAAGGTCTGTTTCCACGTTGTCACTGAGATAAGAGGGCTGGGCAGGGTAATGGAGGGGATTACCAACCTGTGGAGGATGGAGGTGGGGGGGGCGGAGGCATGAGTTGCTTGTCTCTCTCAGTGCTTCGAGCCCCTGTTTGCTGTTGCTGGGGTGATGCGGAATTCACCTGTGGCTGTTGCTGCTGTTGCTGCTGCTGCTGCTGCTGTTGAGGCGAAGACTGCTGCTGTTGCTGCTGCTGACTCACTTGCTGGTGCTGCTGTCGCTGTTGTTGATTAAGCTGCATCAACTCTTCAACACTGAGGGCGAAACCACATACATTCAACCCCCAAAAAATTGCATATAAATCACACCATGGTAGCTGCTTCATACGCCTCCTTTAGTTCTTGTTTACTTACTCAAGGTTTGAAAATGATTGAAAATTAATATTAATATTTTACATTACCTGAAAACAAAAACCACAGGCTTTACGGATCACAGTTCTTTGCTATCAACTTTACACTTGTAATAGTTTTACTCAGTTATTAATTCGACGCTTTAAAAATTTTATAGTTGTTTAGTAAATGTAATTTAAGTACATAAGCAATGGTTTTTTAGAATGCTCATACATTATTATTTTGGCATGGGGAAAAAATATTGTAACTTCCAGCTACAGATATTTTACTACAGGTACAGAGAGCATAAGGCAGTAACAAACTTCATCACCCAACAGTCGATTTATTTGTAGGTTTGTATGCTTTAATTATCCATACATTTTGAAACGTAAGGAGCTTGGAATTAAAACGAATGTAATCATAAATTGTGGGAAATGAGGTGACGGCTTTTAACCCTATCCCACAACAATTACACTGCATGCTGATACCAGTAGAACAAGTGTTTAAATAAGCTTCAAGTTATGACATTTAATGGCATATTTTGTCAATGTCACTTGGAGTTTACCAGGTATCATTACATTTGACAATGAAAACAGTCACTTGCATGTAAACAAATTCATCATATTACATATTCCTTCACAGCAAAATGATAAAATGAACAAAAATAAGAGTCACATTCAATTCAAATATTTAGAATATTAAATTGATCATTAAACACTGTCTGGATAACAAATACAGCACATATGTTGAGGCAAAAATAAATAACTGGTAATTATGAATAATAACTGGTAATCATACATAAACACTTTTACGGGTTATTGTGAAAAATTTCCAGTGTCCATTGGTAAATATGATAGGAATGCATATTTCTCTACACCTGCTTTGTTCAGTCTTCATGCAGCAGTCATGCATGGAAAAGAGTGTCACAGTGAACAGTGTGATGCATAGTGTTAACTTTTCTGTTGCTGTATGTGGTGCTACCGAAAAATTCGGGGAATTTAAACAGGGCACCCGAACTGGTTGTCATATGCCCTTCTGTCGCTAGATGTGGCTAACAGTATGTTTTGTGAATCTGTGTGCCAACAGTTGTCAAGCTGAGAGGAAGTGTTATTAAGTTCAGTGCGTTTTTGTGAGGTTATGTTTTAGTGATCTGGCAAATTTTTTTTACAACTGATATTACCGATTTTAAGGAGCAAAGAATCTGCATCAAATTTTGTTTCAATCTTAAAAAAACTGCTGCAGAAACCCACTGAATGCTACAGGAAGCCTTCAGAGATAATGCCATGAGCCAAAGCAAAACTTTTTAATGGTACAAACGCTTCACGGACAGACGATGAGTGTTCTGGATGACCGTCGACAAGCACAACACTGGAAAACATTGCAAAAGTTTGCGAGGCTATACTTGCAGATCATTGGCAAACAATCCACAATGTTTGTGAGATATCAGGACTGTCATACGGGATCGTTCCAACTCATTATGGCAGACAATTTGAACGTGAGATGCATTTCTGTGAGATTTGTGCCAAGACTGCACAGTGACGACCAGAAGGCCCTTCGCGTTTCTGTTTGCAGGGAACTCAAACAACAAGCCAGAGATTACCCCAACTTCATCTCCAATATCATAACCGGTAATGAAACATGTGTGTATGGTTATGACCGTGACACCAAGCAGCAGTCGTTGCAGTGGAAGTCGCCAAATTCAAAGCGGCCAAAAAAAAGTATGTCAAGTTCGCAGCAATGTCAAGTCCATGTTGATTGTTATTTTCGACATCCAAGGCATTGTCCACAAGAAATTCGTACCCCCTGGTCAAACCGTCAATGGCAAGTTTTACTGTGAGGTTTTGAAGCAGCTGAGGGAGGGCATTCGCTGCAAATGTCCAGACAAGTGGAAGAAAAACATATGGTTTCTCCACCATGACAACGCGCCCGCTCACACATCACTCGTTGTTCGACAATTCCTGACTTCCAAAAACAGTACAGTGATTCCCCCACCCCACCCATTCACCTGACCCCACCCCCCTGTGACCTTTTCCTACTCCCCAAGATTAAATTATGGCTGAAAGGGCGTCGTTTTGACAAGACTGAGGAGATCCACGCAGAAACGCAAGAGGTTATCGACACACTCACATTTGAGAACTTCCAGGGATGCATGAAATCATGGGGACTACTTCGAAGGACACGGTGGAAACTAGGGGTTACGGTAAGGAACTTCTTTATGGTCAAATTCCCCGAATTTTTGGGTAGCCCCACTTATCTTATCAACCACAGTTAGTGACTTATTTCCAGTTTCCATTCCACTTCTGGTAACAATATCCAATTTTAAAGAAATGTCACATTGATCATTATACAAAACTAGGGGCCTTCCTCTTCCTGTCATCTCTTGTCACACAACAGTACCTTGGTACAAGTTCAAGTTTCCTTTTTGTGATGGTATTTAACTTCAATATGGATGCCCAACATATTATGAAAGAATATGCCTACAGCAAATTAACTGAAGAAATTCATGACCAAGGGAATAACTGTGTTTTCATGACAAAAGAAAGACACATCAAGTTGTTTAACAAAGTAGGAAACAACAAACAACCAAATTGAGAAAACTCCAAGGGACTATTAAATGCTCATCTTAATTAAGGTATGAAGCTGCAAGAAGTTGATGTATCCTGCTAAGGAAGACAGCTCTAGTATTAGATACTATTTAACAAAAATTTCTTCAGCTTGATACATGAAGCTCAATGGGAGATTGGAGATGGGAGAAGTAACCAGATGTTTGGAGAACTGCAGAGAACATACAAGAATTGTCACTGCAGAGTGCACGATGATTTAACTAAATTTCTGTAACATATGTCAGAAGAACTATAAGGTTCCCAAAAAGGATTACATGTCAAACATATGGTGTTAACAGAAACAACTTCAAGATGCCAAGTGGATGTGTCTGATGTGCAGTCCCAAGCAGATGGAAAATTTCAATTAATTCTAGCATATTAAATGCTGATGCAAACATAGTAATAAAAATGTGGAATGTATGTCTAGTATTAGAAAGAAAAGTTGCATGATTATATTTTTTCATATATTAAAATGGTGCAATGTAAAGACATGTAACTGATCATTTATTCCATAACAGAATACTTTATACTGTGTTGGTAATTACAATAACTGGTAAAAGTGGGTCGTAAAATTTATCACATTTATCACTATCCCTGATAATTATATGAAATCACTTGCAATTTTCATAACTACTGGTTTATTCAAAACTGCTACAACATATAGCCTATCCAGTGACAAAAGGATATACCTTGTCTGTGTGCTCATGTAACATGAGGTTGGACATTCATATATTTCTGCATTTTTTTAACTCCCATTGAGCACAGAAAACTTTAAGGGAAGGTGTGCAGATTACATAATGTACCAGAATTTCTGAATTTACAGTTTTACTTTTCATCGCATAAAGCTTTATTACACATGCAGGAGTTATTTTATACAAGGGAACTTATGGAATGATTCAATTTATGATATCTATAACAAACAAGCTTAACAATGTAAAGGATGATGATGATTGTCGGCAGTGGTGGTACGTTGGTAGTGTTCACAGTGACAGTGGCTGTGATGATCAATTGATGCTATCCTCACCACTATGGATGGAAGCTCCAAAAATAACAGCTATTTCAACATGGGGTATTTTGGTTTAATCTAAATTTACAAATGTCAGTCAATCAGTGAGTCAGTCAAAAAATCAAATGCTTTTTCCCTTAACTTGCGAAGAGCTACACTGTTCAATTACTTGGGTGAAGGTTTGTCATGCTTCCAAAAGAATACTGCCTTATTTACAAGTACGGCAATTAAGAACACCAGGTGTGATTAAAGTAAACAAGCAAATTCTGAACTTAATGGATACCACACACATACACATTACATTTTAAACAATCTGCAATTACAGTAATGTTACTAAACATCAGGATTTATGTACTGTTGGTATGTACTGAAGGAGGGAATACATACACAACATTATTAGCAAAGAAATTATTTTTAAAGTTTGTCTCAAGCGTATTTCTGTCAGTGCCATAACATGAGCTGACAACAGTAATGTATGAGCAATCCACATTCAGAATTAATAAACCAAAATTAAATTAACACCTACTTAAATACTGTCATTAGCATCTGTACATGATCAACTTATGGGATACACAATCTAGCATTACTAAATGCAGGCAATGTAGAAAAACACCATTCCCAAGTAGCTACCTAACCCACAAGTCTCAATCATTTTTCCATACTATTACGTAAACTACCACTTGAACTTCACTCAGAGCAACAGACTTCTTCCATTTCTTTTTTTGCTACTGTTGTACAGAAGTACTCCTGTATCTAATTAGGATTACAGTAAATTTAGGTGCAATATTTTTATTCCATGCTGAAAGGAAAATAATTATGAAAACAGTAATTTAACAGAAAAATGTGCAATAATTATGAATTATTCTTCACAGCATCTGGAATGTTTACTTCAAAAGGACAAGAGACATCAGTATATTCAATCACAGAATATCACATCTATAAAATTCACATTAACATATTAAAACCGAATGGACTGACTGCTCTGCACTGCAGGTGTCTTGCTGAAATGCAACATAAAACATCATCAACCTTATGTTTCTTTACATCTATGCAAAATCATGCCCACCTTTTAGTTACACATAAAACAAAATTAGGAAATCTGCTACAGTAATGGCATATACAAAACCAGGGAAACCTGGTTCAAGATCACACATGCCAGATTCCAAAAATGGCACTTCCATGATCTTGTTTAACTTAAGAAAAAATATGTACAAAGAGAAAAGAAATTATGGGCAACAGCAGAATCATCAAAAATAGCAAATGGAAAGGAAAAATACTGAAAGAACCATACAAAATTTGGATAAAAACAAGAACAGGCATAAAAGCAAGGTCTGCTGCAGGAAATAAATTGTTAGATGGAATATAAGAACTGGAAACAGCCAAAAAATGATGATCATATAAAGTAAATAATCCACACAGACAAAATCACATACAAATTTACACACAAGTGCCGACAGCACTGGGACTGTGGCAATAAGAGAAGACAAAACAATCACACAAGTTACATAACTATGGCTCTCTCTCTCACACACACAAACACACACACACACACACAATTATTAAAAAACAAGACAAGATAGTGTCATGTTAGATTTTTTCACCTCTTGGTCAGAGATACTGAGAGAAGTATGCCTACCATGTGAACACACACACACACACACAAACACTCACACACACAAACTCACCAACTGCTTTCCTTATATAACAAGCTGTCTTACAGTTATTTTGACTTGTCCTTCCACTTTTCAAGTCTCACCTATTTTGTATATACCTCCAGTCAATGCAACAGGCTCTATAACTATTCAGTACAAGTACATGTTGACTTACCCCACACCCTGCCTTGCATGCTGAACTCCAGCTGAGGATGGTGGCCCTTGTCCCAAACCTAAGGACCGATTGCCCTGGACAAGGAAACATACAATAGCTACATTCTCTATGAACATTTTTTATGTTTCCGAGACCAAGCACAGTAACAGTAAACTAGCTGTACAAAATACTGGATTGTAATACTTTGTACCTAACATGTCCACCTACCTAGGTTCCTCAAGCCAGAAAACTTACCACAAACTGTGTAATTTGAAATGGGCAGTACTTGTGTCTTTCTTGTGTACAGATCTTTGCCCATTCTGCTAATTAAGGAGTTACGAGTGCCTTGTGTGCTACTTAGTGCTACGGCCACATGCACGCCTTCAGCTCTGCTACTGCAGTTTTCTAAACTCTTACTATGACATAGCAGGTCTCCTGAACTACAGCATCACATTAACAGAAGATCTGCATATTCTTAGAAGAGCACAGTACATAAGAACCTCGAAAATCAGAAACTCTGTTTTCACAAGACAGGACACATATGCACAGCACAAGAACACATTTAATGCTTCTTGTGTAATGTCTTTAAAACCACACAACCTAAGAAAACGAGGTGCCACACTTTATATTATCATTCTCTACCATTTTTGTATGGATACTTCTCACTCCAATAAATAACTGTCCACTTCAGTTATACTGGAGATGTATGCAGAATACATGTAGATTATCATATATTACACCCTTTACACTTGGCTGACTTTAACCAAAAAGTGATGTCAACAAACTGCAGTATAACTGTCTAATATCTGGCAGTTCTTAATTTACTACAAAGAAAGAGAGAAAAGGTAAAGCTGACAGGTAAATCTTTACAATATTTCATTGCAAACGCACCAAAAATGAACAAACATCCATGCTCAGTGCAAGATGCAAATTTTCAAATCTAGTGTTTGATTTGCCTAGGACTACACACAGTTTAGATTACATAAACTATTATAAAAACATTACAGAAAGCATGCTGCACCTGGAATGCTTCCTGAGGTTCTTCCCGTTCCTCTGTGAAGCGCCGCTTATGGCCCGGTTTACTGAGCTGTTGCTGAGATGATGGCTGCTGTTGGGGTGATGGCTGCTGTTGAATTAACTGGGGTGGTGGTTGTTGCTGCAGGGGAGGTCCTTGCTGCTGCTGAAGAGGTGGCCCTTGACCTTGTTTTATTTGCATTGGGGGATTTTGATTCTGTAGAGGAGGACCTTGATTCTGAAGTTGGGAGTTCTGATTCTGTAAAGGAGAACCCTGATTTTGCTGCTGCAAAGATGGTCCTTGTTGTAAATGTTGACCCTGAGGTGCAATTTGATTTTGTAATGGGGGTCCTGCCTGTTGAATTCCAGGCCCTTGAAGTGGTGGGCCTTGCTGCAGTTGAGGACCTTGTCCTTGTAAAGGAGGGCCCTGACCTTGTAATGGAGGTGCCTGGCTCTGAATTGGTGGTCCCTGACCCTGAATAGGTGGTCCCTGCCCTTGCAGTGGAGGTCCTTGCCCTTGTAAAGGAGGACCCTGATTATGTAAGGGACCTTGAGGTTGCAGAGGCAGACCTTGTTGCCAAGGCTGACCTTGATGTTGCAAAGGATGTCCCTGAGCTTGAATAGGAGGGACCTGTTGCATGGGCGGTCCTTGGCTTTGAACTGGCGGCCCTTGTTGCTGTACTTGGGCATGCAATCCCTGTGGAGCTTGTTGAGATTCTGGCCGTCCAAATGCCGGGTAACTGGCAGGTGCTGGCATAGAATTCTGCACATACTACAACAAAGAAAATGCATAACATAATTCAAAATAGAAAAATCCCACGCAGTTCACTTTTCCATGAAACAGACTGACAAAAATCATGATGCTTGTCAGAAACCACCAATTCTTAATACTTATACTTAATAATAATTTTTTACGAATTACACTTAACTAACATATTAAGGACCACTGGTTTACACACTGTCACAATCTGTAGTTTTGGCTTGCATACATCTGTGTTGACAACTTAACTGAAAAAATGGGTGTGGTGTGGCAGTTACAGCTCTTCTTCATGGAAAGGAAGCCTGGCTGCCACACAAAGACCAACAGGGAGACATCACATGCATATGATATAGTAGTAATAACAACAAAGGGGGAAAGGGGGGATGGGGGGGCAAGAGAAAAGAAAAAGAAAACAGTACATCAGATATTATTTTGCAGTAAATCCCCTCAGTGAAGACACATAGACATCTAAAATATCTTCATAAAAAATTTCTTAACCCTTTTAAAGATGAAACTTGTCTGTTTTACATAAGGGCCCAGTTCATATCACGCCGTACACACTATCCACCTCAGTTACACAAAACCCGTCTACTGACACTGTATAAGACAGAAGGCACTGTTTGTTCTGCAATCCATATACAACACATAAACACAGAAGTCTGAATGTTAAATCAGGTGGTACATAAAGTAATCACTAGGCTGTAAAATGGTTAAGGAAGCACCAAGCCAAGAAGGCATATGACAAGACTTCACACCTTGTAACACTCATACTGGACAGAGGACAAACAGGAACAGTGTAGTCAGTATAGTGCTGTTTGAACAGGATGGATGATCCAGGGTTCATCCAGTTCCCAGTAGGTCTCACCCAGCCTCCTATTCAATGGACACATGCATATGAGGTAGTGGGAAGTGCTCTCCCTGGGATAAAACAGCAGGAGCATAAAGGTGACTACTCACTTTTATCTAGTGCCAAGGTTAAGAAGAGAAGAAGCAATACATCTACTCATCTACTCCCTCTCCGTGCCCTCATTGCACACATGAGAACAACTTTGCCTTTTTTTTGGTAAGATGGAGGTCAAAGGTCAAATTAACATACTGGATGCTTCACCCTCATGGAAATATGCCCCAGCACCTAGTGGACAGGAGCCTGGGTAAGCCCCAGAGCATGTCCGGGTACTCTGAAGGAAAAAATCTTTTGTCTCTGCTGAGAATCAAACCCCAAAACCTCAGTCATTAAACCTGCAGCCTAGTCCCTATACCGACTGTGTTATTCCAGGTCCCTTTAGAGCCCAATGTATTTAGAAACCATTCAATATAGATGCAGCACAGAAGTGTACCGTACTTGATATGGATATGAAATTGCGACAGGCTGAGTTCCAGGAGGCCCAGCCATGAAACTCTGTGGATGTAACTGCTGTAGCTGCTGACCAGGCTGTGGTTGTTGTGCAGCCCCGATATTGCCCAGCTGCTGTTGTTGCTGTTGCTGCTGACCAGCTAGGTTTGGCATGGGGACTGGTTGTGGAGGTTCCTGGCCAGGTTGTTGGGATGGAAGAGGCACTGGTTGTGGTGACTGGGGTACCAGCTGGGCATGGGCACCTGATGTTGGTGGCGGCTGTGTGGTGACATAGATCTGTTGGCTTCCATAAGAATGTGGTGGGAGAGTCTGGTTTGGTGGTGGGACACCTGCTGGTGGCGGTGCAACACCCTGATGACCTGCCAATAAAATTTTCCAGATCAGCAAACATAAAAGACATGCAATTCCTCACCTATTCTTCCTGGCTCAACAATCATAATAATTCCTGTATCTGATTCATTGCTATATAACCTCTACAGTCAATACAGCAGCATTATACAATCTGAAATAGTTTAAGATGCATCTGACATATGGCTACCACAGTAGGTGACCAGTACAGAACAGCAAAGGTCACATATGACAAAAACTTGCTAAAAATTTAATATCAGAAGACTTTAAGGTCTATTTTTACAACAGTGAATGCTAATTAAAGATGAGAGAACAAAACAACTTTGTGGACACAAAATCATAAATTATTTATGAAAGTATTTTAGGTTAACACAACTGGCATATACAATTCACCTATGCAGAAATCAAGTGAACTGAACTAATAAACACCAACTTATACAGTATCAACAGTATATGTGCAATTTCCTTCGAATCCCTTGTTCATACAGCCAACATGTTTTGGTTGAGCTCAACCATCTTCAGGGCCATCATATACAAGTTTTGCTACTGGCTAGTTTAGTTTTCATAGTTGACACTTACCTAAAAGAAATAAACAGTAGTATATATGTAAATAAACTACAAATTAAAATCCCTTACAACATGTTGTGTATAAAAGAAAAGAATTTTAGAAAAGATATATACAATTAAACTGTAACACACAATTCCAAAAGAGTGTTAAATATGTACTCTTGATGGTGCATATGTTGTGTATATCACCAGGTAAAAGATAGAAATATGTATACATTTAGGATCAAGTAACAAACATCTTGTACTACAATTAAGACTAAAGAACACAATAATAGACAAAACCTTAACCTGGATACTAACAAAGAGAGATAGAAAGCAAATAAACAGTTTTGAAAGGAAAGTGTATAGAAGAATTTTAGGCCCAGTATATGACAATGAAAAAGAAAATTGGAGAATATTAACCAATATAGAAATTTATGCAATGGTTAAAAAACCCACTATAACAGAAAAAATAAGGTTAAATAAATTACGTTGGTTTGGGTATGTACAGAGAATGGAAGAAAATAGAATTCCAAAAAAAGGATTATATATGAATTTGGAAGCAACAAGACTGAGAGGTAGGCCAAGAAATAGATGGCAAGACGAGGTGAGGGAGGATGGAAGACTAGTTGGTGGAAAAGGGTGGAAGGAAAGGGTATATATCAGAGACAAATGGAAGAAGCTCCTGAGAACGGCAAGGAATCATCGCATTCTGCACATGCCCATGGAATGAATGAACAAACATCTTGTTTCTCTTTTGTTTTCCATGAAATCTCATTCATCATCTGTCACATTAAAACAAAGCTGCTATCACTATCATTTTTCCAGTAATTATTTGAGACATAATTGAGGGGTTATCATGAATGTGGATTGCTTTCCATTTTGCTATGAATGTGCACTATTACCTGAACATGGCATTTCCAAACCATTTGATATGCCAGAGCACAACAGATGGGATACTTAGTACTGCCTAATTCTGCATCAGATTACAAGTTCGAAAACAAAGACTGATGATTTGAAGAACTGTAACACTTCACCTATGCTTGCTGTCAACACAACCATGATACTCTGTTTTTGAATAAATATATATATCCAAACAGTACACATGTGATTGGGGTTTTATGCCAATACTCATCTGACAAAAAGAAATGTCAGAACAGGTGTAAGAGTAGGGATTCTTGCAGCTGTGTTGCTGAAGATTCCAGTTTTCTAACTTGTTACACTGGAACTGGATAAATAGTTCCTAGCATTCTTCAGAATCATAGGGTCGTCACCTTCAATGCCAAGAAGTCCAAACCTCTTCTTGGACTGGTCAACCCAGAAGATGAAGGCATTATGAACCTTCAAAACATCAGACAGTAATTACCCAATGACACTGTGTAACATCCAAGAAGATTTACATTTTCTATCAGAACAAATGTTTTCAGATACAGTGATGAGTATAAGATATTAACGCACCTGGTGGGATGGGGGGCTGAGGCTGCTGAACTAGTGGTGGTTGCTGAGGTTGGGAGGTGACAACAGCATTTGTTCCCACTGCCCCTGACTGGCTCACCACCACCATTCCAGGTGGTGCCACCAGCTGCTGTGGCAATGATGTTAAAGCATTCTGTGGTGTTGGTTGCCCTTGTACTGGAATACCAGGTGGTGGCTGTTGAAGTAACACTTGTGACTGTATTTGTTGATGATGAATCTGCTGTTGCTGCTGAAGTTGTTGATGGTGCTGCAGTTGCTGTTGTTGCAGCACAGCCTGTCAATAATCACATTTTCACATCACGTCACTCTGCATGCTGTTAAGATGCAGGGGGGAGTGGAGGTATAGCTCCATGCATTCTTAACCTCAGCATTAGTGGAAGAGTGATCAGTTTCATGCCCTGGCTGCTTTATCCATGTGGTAGGAAACCACTGGCACCCACCAAATGCAAGGATGGGAAGGCCCCATAAGCAGTCTAAGAGGATTTAGAGAAGAAAAGCTCTTGTTCCTGATATGAATCAAACCATGATACCCAAGTTGTCCACCCAGTAGAATTAGTCACTATACCAGGTATGCTAATATGGTTCCACTATGTCATAATCATTATCATATTTACCTTTTCCACATCTCTCACCCCCTAGCTTATCTTTCAGTATCTCCTTAAAATACTTACATGAAGCAGATTGTATATGGGTAAGTAAATTCCAATAAATGACTCATATTGGTACAGTGGGTATAAGAGGTTCATAAAAAAATGTGCAATGTATAAGGGAAAAACCCACACACAGCCATAAATTACATTTCATTATACTGATAATTCTTTCCATGGAAGTCACAAACTAGAGCACTAAACTCATTTTTTGCATAAATAAAAAAAGGCTTGTCTTACAAACATTGTATTTAATTGAAAACACCATATGCACACCAATTTACTACTTGAAAGGTGAATTACCCTCCATCTAAACAGAAAAACAAAAATAAAGTAATGCAAGAAACAAATCAGCAAAGTACTGGTTTGAGAACCTCCTTAGCAGTGTCCCTGTACACTAGTGCCACTGAACAACAGGAAATGACATACAACACGTGATCAGTGGTGACGAGACAACCAATACGTGGACCAAAAATACATATTAAAACAATGGTGTTAAACAGCAAACTGATACACATAACTAGGAAGGCAACAGATACAGTAGACTGACTGTATACTGAAGGTGTATTTTTTGTGTGCCAAAACCTAAACTACCTGCATATGTTGTTGTTGCTGGTGTGACACTGGCTGCTGTGGAGGTACCAAGGGTCCTTGGTGTGTTGGTATGTGAAGTCCTGGAGGTGGAAGTTGAACCTGCTGCTGTAAATGCTGCTGTTGTGCCAACAGGTGCTGTTGTTGCTGCTGTTGCTGTTGCTGCTGTTGATGTTGCTGCAACAGCTGCTGGTGTTGCTGTGTTAGGTGAGGAGGTGGAACACCCAAGAGTGGTGGAGGGCCAGTCAGCTGTGCAACTATGGGGATAAATTGACAACAAGCGATTTTGTTAACAACTCATGATGCCTACTTCCTTCCAGATGATCAAATCCACACATAGAGGCTAAAGGGATTATATGATTTAGTATCCATTTCTGTATGCAACTTCCTGTAGATACCACTTACCACTAGCTGCACATTATCCGAAATAACCTTTAAGTTCCACACCCCTGGAAACTTAAAAAAAAAAGCTTCCACAAGATTTCCAGGTATATTGATAATTTAGCTTCATATAAAACTTCATATCTTTGGCTACAATGGTTTATTATTGTTGCTACAAAATTCAAAGCCCAACAGATTCTGCATGACTGTCACAGATTTTTACTTTCACATTCCACACATACTGCATATTTTTTCCAGTTTGATGACCTAACTAAATAAGCTAAACAACCAACCAACCAAACTCCACGAAGCAGATGCCATTTTCTGAAGCCAATAGTTCCTGAGCCAGACAAGAAATTTACTGCATTTTACAGAACCCAAAGCTACATTACAGTGTTTATGGCAGCCCAAGACTTGTAACTGCTGGGCCAGACCAAACCAGTCCATACTGTCCCACCATTTCCCTAATACCCATCTTAATATTATCCTCATATCTAGGTCTAGATCTTGCAAATGGTCTGTTTGCTTCAAGTTTCCCCACCAAAACTCTCTATTCATTTCTCTTCTCCCCCATATATGCCACATTCCCTGCTCACTTACTCATCTTGATATGATCACCTGAATAATATTTGATGGTACACATTATGCAGCTAATCATTAAGCAGTTTTCTCCATCTCCTGTTATTTCCTCCCTCTTGGGCCCAAGTAACACCCTCAGCATATGTTATTCCCTTAGAGACCAAGTTTCACACCAATATATAACAACAGTCAAAACTATATTTTAATCTTCATATTTTCAGATAGCAAATGAGAAGACCAAAGATTCTAGACCTAATGGCAGCATGCATTCCATGCTTTTAATCTGGTCTAAATTTCTTCACGCATGCAATTCTGATTTGCTGGTGTCATTCCCAAATATTTGAACTTTGTTGCACCTTCAAAAGGATTTATTGCCTGTCTTCAAGCTGTGATTATGACCTGCATTCTTTCATGAGATATGAACAGCTTTCTCTGCATTTACTTCTTGACCAATCTCCTTACTAGTGACCAATAAAACTTTTTATTTTGCTTTACAGAAGGTATGTTTCCACCCAACAGACTAACAACATCAACACACAGTTTAAAGTTCTATTACCACATAAAATTTTATTACTCTCAACATAAGTCATGGTAGTGTCATGTACATTTCAAAGTATTCTCCTCGGCACATTTTACACAAACCTCCCCAATCTATGTTATTCCTTTTGGATGACAAACCAAGTCCAAAACATGCCAAACACTATGAGTACTCATACAGTTTTGCGTATTTCACTCAGTATAAGACACATTTATGTAACCTACTTTGATATGTTAAACAGAAAACATAAACAAAGGTTAACTACTATAGCATGTTCACACCTTGCAAAATCCTAGCAACAGTGCTGAAACTTATGCCACTCATATTATGCTCAGATGTACTGCTATAGCTAGGACATGAAGAAATTATAAGACTATATGAAGCACCATTTTTCTGTTTTTGGCACACAGAATTTAAGTAATACAAGGTCTAATTCTACTTTCCTGATTTGCAGGAGTTCCTGTTACGACATAAACTGCACATGTAAAGGGAAGTGCTGCCAGTGCTCTCTGCATGTACAAAGCAGTGATACTACAATCTCAACAAGGAACGAAATAGCTTGACAATTTTTCATGCATCAGATTTCATGGAGATCCAAATCAGCATCTCTCAAGTTGTTGTATGTGCTCAGAGAGACACAACAGCACAGGTCTCTGTAGGATACAATTTCATCTGAAATCTGATGGTCATCTTAAACCCACAAAGAAGCAATAATTTTCTTCAGTATCCAATTATTTGTCTTACAACTTTTCCTCTTTTTCTGGGCCATTTCATTCTTCACTGACTTTGCATTAATGCTGATTTACATTACAATAAACTCTGATACACATAAGGAAAAGATGTCCCTATATATGCCATGATGGCAGACATAGAGTCGACCAGCTGCACACCACGACTGCTTTTCTCCCGGAGAAAGAACGTCCAGTACCCACTGAAGAGAAGGCTGAGTGGGCCCCAAAGTTAGTTTGGACAGTTGGTATGACAGAGATATCCCTTGCCCCTAACAGGAATCAAACCATAATTCTATACATCATAATTTTAAGACATTTTTCTATTATTAACGGCTTATTACCTGGCTGCTGTGGCATCTGATTGGTGAATACTGCAGGTACACTAGAAACAACTGGGAGTGATATGGATGTTGCCACCAATCCGGGAATAGCACCCTGCTGCTGGACAAGTTCTACAAGACAACCACAATCATGGTTACTGCAACTGCTGAACAAAATCTGCTATCTTAAGTTTAAGACAAACAGTTTTATCACACTGGATTAGTTTTCTTTTTACACTTACATTTAATAAATTACAACAGTGATCTCTCCACATACAAGATACAAATGCTTACTATAGATTTAAGTTTGCACTTCTAGTGATGTTACGAAAATAAGATTATTCAGGAAAATGCCTTATGAAGAATGAATAAACTGTATACTATATCACTGTGACACTGAGAAAGAGGGAAAAGCCGTGGGAGGATTTTAAGTTTCAGACAGCCGAAAAATAATACAGCACTTCTGTAAGCAATTGGACAATGGTAATGCTCAGCATTGCACAGGAAACATAATGGCCTTTTTTAAGCACACAGTACAAAGACATTACACCTTCTGAATTTGCTTTAAATGCATGTCTTTCATGCCTGTTTTGCAACAATATTCTTCCTGTGCCACTTCTTAGTAAGAGATGCACTGCTCCAACAAAGTGTTATGGTAAAGGAGCCATGAAGGCATATGGGGGAGTGAAAGTATCCCTCCATTCATTCTTAACCTCAGCACTAAACAGACATGATTGGTGAGCTTCATGATTAAGTTGCATAATGAATACCTTGTGGCTGTATAGGTTGATGATGTTGCAGCGTCACCAGTCCAGGCTGAGCCAAACCTCCTACACTCACAGTCTGGAACTGAGCTGGAAGCATGACTAAATATTTTATTATTATATTTATATTTTATGAACAAAACATGAGATATTTTACATCTGAAACCATTTAACACTTTACATTAATGTATGTGCAATGGCACGTCACTTCATTATAGTTACAATTCAAAAAGCAGCCCTCAATTTGGTAACAGGAGACTCACATCAAACAAATGTAACAGCCATGATGTTTCTACTTAGAGGAAACATCTTTGGCAATGTACAAAACCCTGAGAAAATTAATTTTTCATTTCAAAAGCCAATAACAAATTTAGTTGCATGCAGCTGTCATCTTCCCAATACACAACAGTCCATCTTCTTCTCCCATTGGCTCTACATCCTCTGGGTGGGTCTTGATCTCCTCAATGAGCTTCTCACCACTTCTCTCTTGACTGTGTATTAATTTCAGCAATTTCAAAACCCAACCCGTGCGACGTCCCCCTCTAACTTGTCGCCCCACCTCAACTTCTGCCTGCCTCTCCTATCCCCATTTCCTCCTAGTTTGGTACAAAGGATCATTTTCTTAATATATTCCAAGTGCCCACAAACAAATCCTTTAGCTGAGTTATAATTTGTTTACCATCACACTCTCCTTTTCTTCATCCAATAAACTGTCTGGCTTTATCTCTTTTGAAGTTTTGTGATAGTGATTTTTTTTAAGTGTGTTCGTCGGCCCCACGCCCAAACCCCAACCTGGAGGACCAGGGTATCGCTTGTAGTATGGGTCATCACCTTAGACCTGTCTGGCACGGGAGGCCCTACCAGTAGTCAACACTACCACTGGCATAGCTCTCAGGATCATTTGACCATGCAAACCCCATCACTACATTAAAGCAGGGATACCTTTGGTGGGGCAAGTGCATGCCTGGTCTTGTTCCACATTACTTTGTAAGTAACTCAGCTTTTCACAAAAAGAAAAGAAGTAATATAACCCACAATGCACTTACAAGTTTGTGTACAGATGAATGACCAGGAAATATTCAGTCCATTTATATCATTACCAGTGTCAAAGCCTGACAAATCACTATACTAATAAGATTTAAAACTACCAAACATGATGTAATGTTGACTTCCTAGCACAGTCACATCCACATCCTGTATAACATGACTTCTCACTTGTGAATTATGACATCTCAAAGTAGAGTAACGTGGGGTCAAACCAGAGGTGTAACTAAGTTATCAATTACATAAAGTGGATAAAAAAATGGTCTTACAGTTCCTCCAAGTGAAACACTCTCAAATTGAAATCATACTGCATTGAAATAAAGTACAGACTTATGTATTTCAGCTGTCATATGATGCAGCCTTTACAGACCACAGTCTATATGGTCGAAAAAGTTAAATAGTTTCAACAACTTCTCACATGGAATCATTCACTTTGTATTCCAATAAAACTCACAACAAGACAAATTTTCTTCAAGAATGAACAAGCACACAATAAGACCTATCTTCCAATACTAATGAACAGTTACATAATACTAACCTTGCTGCAGAGCAAGGTTGTTTATCTGTTGATTTTGATGCTGTTGCTGTTGTTGTTGTTGCTGCTGCTGCTGGTGTTGCTGCTGTTGTTGGAACTGAGCAAATTCTTGCTGCATTGTTTCTATTAAATTAAGAGCCAACTGCTGTGCAGCCTGCAGACCTTCAAATTTAGAATGCCTGAAATGATACACACACATACATATATATATATACACATATACATAAATACAATTTCTGTATTGAGCTGGGATAGTGTAATTAGTACAGTGACTAGTCTACAAGCTAGACTACAAAGGAACTGTGGTGTGATTTCTGGCAGGGGTAACATTTTTCTCTATTCCAGAATGTCCTGACTGGCAGGCCTAACAAGCCTCTTCTTCAGTGCATACTGGGGGAACCTTCCTTTGGGGTAAAGTGGTTAGGCCATGAAGTTGACCACTGCCCTCTAACTAGCACCAAATTTAAGATAGAGTGATGCCATACTTCCACTCCCCCACATTTCTTCATGTCATGCACAGGGGGCAACTTTACCTATAATACCAATTCCACTAATAACATCCTCTACATTTGTCCTCTATCTTTCAACAGGATAAATGAGTAAACAGTGCCTCATATTTCTCATCATGAAATCCAGATAGCAGTCACAGTATATCCATGTAACAATTTTAGTAAAATCAAGACAATGGATCTGGACTTCTCAGATACAGTCTGAATGAAAAATCTGTGATCTTAACTTGGGACTGTCCTCCCACCTCCTTTTCAACTGATCACACACACTCATCCTCCAATTCAATGATACATAACCAGTGCAGGTGTAAAAGCATTGTTAAACTAGTTAACATTTGTGGAAGTGTACAACCATATACTGACATGACTATTTGTTATATACAAAATGTTCTGGCTCTGGGACTGACTATCTGGGCCAATAACATGCATTTTGGCTTTCAAGCTAAATTTTGCTATTCCTTATTTTGTGTACTATCCTTATTTTATGTACTATGTTTAACATAATATGAGCTTTTGTGACAGTTCTACATTGGATACAATTTACATGATGGTTTCTAAAAGTCAGAACTCCAAATTACTATCAAAACTATAGTCCATATGACAGAATTTGGATTCTGTAATACCCAAAAGTCTGACAGTCTTAGCAGTCACAAATATGAGTTTTACAGGGGATTAAGTTATTGCTGTATGTCAGTGTTGCACACATTATACATAATACTTCATTTCAGTTAAATGGTTTTTTGATCGTATCTGGCACAGTGCACTGACCAAAATTTCACCAGCACAAGCTCTCAAGAGGATGCTGACTGCAGTAGTATTCCACTTAGCAAAATTGCATGTGTGTGGATACTATACCATAATCACACACATACACACAAGTTCTAGTGATCAACACAGGAATTTGGACTCATGATTAATCCACTATATTCACTGATGTCCTCAAGAGCACAGCATGAACAAACTGCATCATGCACACTGCGAGATGCACAGTTTGGTTCACAACTTACGATGCTCCGCATGCTGCAAACTCTTTGGCACCAGAATTAAATGCCTGCTGGAAGCTAAAGAAGACCAGAATTTAAATGAGATCTGCATAAGGAAGGCCATTAAATACTATCACCTTAACACAACATTTGGCATTTTGAGCACCACAATGTATGATGAGTACACCTGATGGTAGGGGCCAAAGGGTCAATATTTGCCCCACGTGATATTATAATATCAGAACAGGTATTTCACGGGCTGTCGAACAAGGTTTCCCATGTCAATGGCAACCCATAATAGACCAGGGTAAGTAAGATGGACAAGAGTAATCTAAAGGGAGATTAAATAAGTTTCTACAGAATGCGATATTTGAATTAACCCATTTAACTCATGCAACACATATAATTTCAAGAACCACACTAAGAATCTGTTTTTTTAAATTTGCCTTTCCACATTTACAAAAAATGCACTATTAGTTTTCTCCACATCTTAGCAATAGACTTCCAATCAATGTTTCATTGTAGAGCTGTTGCTATAAACAGAGGAAATTTTTAGTTACCCTATGAGTAATAATGGTGCAGTGAAGCCATAAAGTCATGTTTCAAGAAAGCACTACAATAGTCACGCAACGGACCACTCTTCAATGCAGTCTCAATACAATCATGACTTTTTTCTATTTTCTACAATGAATGGTGTATTAAACAACATAATGCATTATGTTTTCATCATCAGCTGTTCTCCAGCACCTCTCGCTCTGCCATACTTCTCGCACTCATTTCATAAAAGGCAAGATATAATCATAAAGGTACACTGGTCTTCATGTAAGATGCCTGTTATTTTGTCTAATTTTTACCACAGGAGGAATGTGTCAACAAATTTGCATAAAATCCCTAATAAAGAATTTCACAACATTCCATTTGGTTGGAGCCAAGTTGTTCCATGTGGGCTGACATGACGAATCTAATGGTAATTTTTTAAAGATTACTTTGAAAACATACCTAAAATTGAACAAAGTTGAGGTCACTGCTAATAACCTGTTAATCACACCAAGTTACCTGAAACACTGCCATGTGATTCCAGCTATTACAAACATAAATAATGATGGTGACACATGCATGATATACAGTATGTCCAGCTTAAAGCAAAACCTGCTCAAAGAATTTACAAACCTATTCACAGAGTGTAAATGAAGAATATGTATCACACAAAGAGTTTTTCTGACTGTGGGACTGCTTAATGTAAAACAGACATCATTGCTGCACAGTAACTGGTGACACTGCTTGTTCTGCAGTGCTCAGTCCTGCATTTAAGAAAACTCTCTGTACCTCCCCTTATAAAAAAAAAGGGTAGATGCTCTCATGTTTGCCCAACTGGCAGCATCACTAAATCATCTACAAATAAATACAAAATACATGGAAAGCAAGATAAAAGCAACCTCTCCTTTACAGAGGAGCTTCCTTAATATTGATGTTATTACGAGGGTTGGAACTTTAATAGTGGCAACTATTTATTTACAACTGATACAAAATAGATACATGTTTCGAAGTTTTACTGTCCTTCAATGTAG
>JGI20166J26741_10944447_pt1 | contig 28746 bp, 20 predicted proteins | sample TergutCu122P5_FD_26741 | JGI IMG/M metagenome (IMG submission 26741)
CGCCTGTTGCTCGGTTCCCAGCCGACGTGGGGCAAGCGGCGGTCGGTCTTCGCCGGCTACGTCATGGCGGGGGAGTCCCTTGAGCAGGCCGTCCATCGCGAGGTGGCCGAGGAGGTCGGTCTGGCGATCGACCACGTGTCGTACTTCGGATCGCAGCCCTGGCCGTTCCCGCGCTCGCTGATGGTGGCGTTCACCGCGCACGTCGCCGATCCGGACGCCTTGCACGTGGACGGCCACGAGATCGTCCAAGCCGACTGGTTCACGCGGGACGAGGCGCGCCAGGCCTGGGCCGACGGCAGCGTCGACCCGCCGCACCCGATGTCGATTGCCCACCGCATGATCGAGGCTTGGCTGGCAGGTGAGCGGTCTTGAGCATAGGCAAATACGCGGAACTGCCTGCCCCCTCTGAGAAGGCAGACAATGCCGAAGCACTCGAGAAATCGGTGCGGCGGCAGGTGGATCGCCTGCCGATCGCAACGATCGACGCCCTGGCAGGGTGGGCGCTGGCGGCCTGGTGGACACTGTCTTCTATCGCCTGGCTGGCCGGTCTGGGCGTCACCGAACACCGTGACGCCGCCGACTGTTGGATCGCACCCGGCAACTGCATGAGACAACAGCACAGAATCCAGATGATCATCGCGCTCGGAGTCGTGGTCGTTGCTGGGCTGTTGATGACGGTGCTGCGTTTGGTGGTGCGCGATCTCTATAGCCGACAGGTGCGCCGGGCGGCTTCGGCGTGGTCCAAGGCCAATGGCCGGCGGCCGATGGTGCCGGCGTCCCTGGCGGGTGCTTTCGAAGCCGATTCCGCGATCAATGTCATGGCCGGCGTACTGGCGTTCGTCGGGATTTTGGCGCTGATGTTCGGCCTGGCCATCCCCGCCTACTTCTATCTCGACTACGATCACGAAACGTTGGGTCGTATGTTTTGGACCGTGCCTGGCGGTGGCCTTGCAGCCGTCCTGCTGGCCGTGTTCCTCTACGATGTCGGCATGCGGCAGAAGGAGCGCCGACGCTGGGGGCGTCCGGACAAGACCACCGGGGCTTACGGGCGGCTCGGCAGGGCGGTGTACGTCTTCGCCATGACGGGCGGGATCGCCATTGGCCTGGCGTGTGCGGTGGTGCTGATCGGCCAGGTGTTCGAATCGGGGTCGGAGTGGTGGCAGTTCGGCGGCCTGCCGGCCGCCCTGATCATCGTCCCGGTGGCGACGGGCTTGTACGCGCTTTGGTGGCAGCATGTGAAGCTCGGCTCCAACCGGGGCACCCGGCTGATCGTCCGCAGCCGGACGATGTGGCGGCACGCGTCACAACCCCGGTTCAGCCCGCCCGATGGTGTGACGCCCGCCAGCGTGGCGTTGCTGAGCGGCGCCGGCTTTGGGCGTCAGGTGGTGGCGACACTGGCCGACCTGGTCGTCCGGGGGGCGATTGAAATCACCTCGCCGGCGGAGGGGACATGGGTTCTGCGCCGGGGCCGGGGTTCGTTGGACGGTGTGCCGGCTTACGGGCAGGAGATCCTGCACCGCCTGGTCGGCACCAAGGAGAGCCCGCTGGTCCGCACGGTCAAGCGAGGGGGCGGCGTCCGCGATCTGTACAACGCCCTGAAGGACGGCACGGTGCTGGCCGATCTGAACGGGCGCGGCTTGATCTCGGGGTCCGACCCGGAGGCCGACGCCTACCCGCTGTGGTGGATCGTAGTCGCCATCGCGACGCCGCTAGCCATCGCCTTCCTTTTTCGGCCGTTCATCGGGGTACCGCTGTTCGTCCTGCTCATCGCGTTCTGCCTCACGGGGTCGGCGCCGGACTTCAAGTTCACCCAGAAGGGCGTGCGCGTCATGGAAGAGGTCGGCGAGTTCGCCCAATACCTGGCCACCGCCGAAGTGCGGCAGCTGCAGTGGCAGCACGACAGCTCGATCATCACCGGCTACCTGCCCTGGGTCGTGGCCCTGCACCAGATCGACCTGTGGGACGCCTGGAGAATCCGATCCCACGAACAACATCCGGCGCTGCTTGGCCCCGGCGACCAGCCCCACCTGTTCGGCCTGCTCGACGCCCTGTCGGCTGAGTGGCAGTAGGCACTCGAGGGCGGTCTGTGAATCTCGTACGGCGGACCGCCTGGCTGGCTAACGTTCCAGTTCGGCTATGAGCGAGGCCTCGCCGGACGTCAACTGGCCCAGTGTCGAGTATTGCTCGAGTTTGGCGCGAGTGTCGGCGATGTCCAGGTTGCGCATCGTCAACTGGCCGATGCGGTCCGTCGGGCCGAATGCGGCGCCGTCGACGCGCTCCATCGACAGCTTCTCCGGGTGGTAGCTGAAGTTCGGGCCGGCGGTGTCGATGATCGAGTAGTCGTCGCCCCGGCGCAGCCGCAGCGTCACCGATCCATCGACAAGGGATGCCACCCAGTGCTGCAGCGATTCGCGCAGCATCAGCGACTGGGGGTCGAGCCATCGCCCCTCGTACATGAGGCGGCCGAGCCGCAGGCCCTCCTGGTGGTAGTTGGCCAGCGTGTCCTCGTTGTGGATCGCCGACAGCAGCCGCTCGTACGCGATGAACAGCAGCGCCATGCCGGGCGCCTCATAGATGCCGCGCGACTTCGCCTCGATGATGCGGTTCTCGATCTGGTCGCTCATCCCGAGCCCGTGGCGTCCGCCGATCTCGTTGGCCTTCAGCACCAGCGCGACTCGGTCCGGCCCGACGCCGTCGGGGCCGTTGAAGCGTTGTCCGTTGATCGCCACGGGCCAGCCGTGCTCGAAATCGATGCGCACGTCTTCGGTGGCGATCTTGACGGCCGGATCCCAGAACTTGACGCCCATGATCGGCTCGACGACGTCCTCCAGCGACGTACCCAGTTCCTCGAGCGTCTTGGCCTCGTGCGTGGCGCCCCAGATGTTGGCATCCGTCGAGTACGCCTTTTCGGCCGCGTCGCGGTACGGCAGGTGCCTGGCCTCCAGCCACTCGCTCATCTGGCTCCGGCCGCCCAGTTCGGTGACGAACTGCGCGTCCAGCCACGGCTTGTAGATGCGCAGCCCGGGGTTCGCCATCAGCCCGTAGCGGTAGAAGCGCTCGATATCGTTGCCCTTGTAGGTCGATCCGTCGCCCCAGACGTTGACGTCGTCCGCCGCCATCGCGCGCACCAGCAGCGTGCCAGTGACGGCGCGGCCCAGCGGCGTCGTGTTGTAGTACATGCGCCCGGCCGTCCGGATGTGGAAGGCGCCGCACTGCAGCGCGACCAAGCCCTCGTCCACGAGCGAGGTCTTGCAGTCGACCAGGCGGCTGAGTTCGGCGCCGTAGGCCAAGGCGCGGCCGGGCACCGAGGCGATGTCCGGCTCGTCGTATTGCCCGATGTCGGCCGTGTAGGTGCAGGGGACCGCGCCCTTTTCGCGCATCCAAGCGACAGCGCATGACGTGTCCAGCCCGCCTGAGAACGCCAGACCGACGCGCTCACCGACGGGCAGGCTCTCCAGGACGTTCGGCATGGACGCAATCCTACCGGTCGGTTGCGCTCAATCTGTTAGGGTCGCGGGCGCCGGGAAACACCTCGGCGCCCGCGACCCTTTGTACAAGAGACGCTGCGGATGCGTCTAGACGGTCGTCCAACCACCGTCCACGGGCAGGATCACGCCGTTGATGAAGCTGGCCGCCTGGTCGTCCGCCAGGAAGCAGATGGCCGACGCCAGCCATTCGGGCTGGCCCATGCCGGCCACGGCCTGCATCGTGGCGCCCATGGCGGCGCCGATGCGCTGGGCCGCGAGCTGCGACTTGAAGTCACCCTCGACGTTGGTGGCCACGCCACCCGGGGCGATCGCGTTGCAGCGGATGCCGTCCTTGGAATACATGGCGGCCGTGTTCTTGGTCAGGCCCACCACGCCGTGCTTCGAGACGGTGTAGGCGACGCCCGCGCAGGTGCGCAGCGCGGCCTCGGAGGTCAGGTTGACGATGGCGCCGTGCTTCGCGGCGATCATGCCGGGCAGGAACTGGCGGATGAGCCGCATCTGCGACGTCAGATTGATGGCGATGACCCTGTCCCAGGTCGCGTCGTCCACCTCGGCCGTCGGCAGGAAGCCATCCATGACGCCGGCATTGTTGATCAGGATGTCGACGGTTTCACCGGCCGCCTGGGCGATCGTCGCCGGGGCGTCGGCGGCCGTGATGTCCACGGCCAAGGGCACGTACTGCGCGCCGAGCTGCTGGGCCGCTTCGTCGAGGCGCGGCTTCGAGACGTCGACGGCGACGACCTTGGCGCCACCCTCGATCAGCAGCTTGGCTGTGGCCAGGCCGATGCCTGAACCGGCACCCGTGACGACGGCGGTCTTGTTCGCGAACCTATCTGACATGTGATCCTCCTTGAACCGTTGGCGTGGGCCGATCGGCCCACGCTGGCACTCCATTCTAGTGAACCCCGGGGGGTATGGGATGGTTCCGGTCGCGGCCCCTCGGCGGAGAAGGCCCCGGGCCGCGGTGGTTCCGGCCGGCCGCCGGAGCGCGATGACAGGCAGCGCCCGGCGCCCCGCCATCCCGTTGCGGTTTGTGGAAAACTGGACGTCATGATTAAGCGAATTGTGCTCGACGCCCTGGCCTTGGGGGTGGCCACCTGGGTGTTGCCCGGCATCACGCTGGCGGATCCGTGGTCGGTCAAAGCCATCCTGACCATGCTGGCCGTGGCCGTCATCTTCGGCGTCGTCAACGCGGTCGTCAAGCCATTGTTCAAGGCGCTGACCGGTTGTGTGGTCATGCTGACGTTCGGGCTCTTCCTGCTGATCATCAACGGCTTCATGATGTGGCTGGTGTCATGGGTGTGCGGGCGCGTCAACCTGGGCTGGCACGTCGCCGGGCTGGTCGACGCGATACTCGGTGGTGTCATCGTGGCGGCCGTCAGCTTCCTGACGGCGAAGCTGTTCAAGGACCGCCGCTAGGCGGAAAGGGAGGAGTCGCCATGCCTGCGTTGAGTGTGCCAACGGTGACGATGCGCGACGGCCGCGCGATCCCGCAATTGGGCTTCGGCACGTACCTGGTGCCGCCCGACGACACGGAGCGCGTCGTCAGCGAGGCGCTGGAGGTCGGCTACCGGCACATCGACACGGCCGTGCTGTACGAGAACGAAGCGGGGGTCGGCGCCGCGATCGCCGCGTCGGGAATACCGCGCGATGAGCTGTTCGTCACCACGAAGCTGTGGAACGACCAGCACCAGCCCGACAAGGCGCGGGCCTCGATCAACGCGTCGCTCGAGAAGCTTGGCCTGGACCACGTCGACCTGTACCTGATCCACTGGCCGGCGACGCGCAAGTACGGTGACTCGTACCTGGCGGCGTGGGACGTGATGCAGGAGTTCAAGCGCGAGGGCCTGACAAACTCCATCGGCGTCAGCAACTTCAACGCCGAGCAGATCGACGGCCTGCGCGGCGAGGTTCCGGCCATCAACCAGGTCGAGTTGCATCCCAGCCTGTCGCAGGTGCCGCTGCGCGAGGACATGCGCCGCCGGGGCATCGCCGTCGAATCGTGGAGCCCGCTCGGCCGCGGCGCCGACTTGTCAGATCCGGCGATCATCAAGATCGCCGCCGAGACGTCGCACACGCCGGCGCAGGTGATCATCCGCTGGCACATCCAGTCCGGCCTCGTCGTGATCCCGAAGTCCGTGACGCTGCAGCGCATCGTCGAGAACTCCCGCGTCGGTTTCGAGCTGACGCCAGCTCAGATGCGCGTCGTCGACGGACTCAACACCGACACGCGCTACGGCAAGGATCCGTTGACGGCGGATTTCTGACGCCCGCTCGATGCATGCGGCCGCCTAGCAACCGCCCGGCAGTCCCGTGACCTCGGGCAACAGAGCCGCCACGGCGCTCATCGCCCGCTGTGCGGTCGCGGCGGTCCCGTCGTCGGCCTCGGCCGTCAGCGAGACGCCGACGACGGTGTCGTCGTTCAGCCTCGCCAGCCCGATCTGCCGGATCGACGTGCCCTGATACAGGGCGTCGCCCGCCGTCCCGGAGCCCGTCTTGACGCGGGCCCGCGGCAGGGCTGCCAGGCCGAAACCGTCGTCGCCGGCGGGTGTCATGCGGTAGAGGACCGGCCACGACGTGTCCATGCAGTAGAAGACGCCCATGAACTGGGCGGCGTCGGCCTGCGTCCACCAGACATTCGAGAACACGGGCGCGGGGTCGGACGCCGTGGCCGTCGGCAGGACGGTCCTGGTGTCGCCCGTCGCCGCGAGCACGGCGCGGGTCTGGGCCGCGGCGTTGTCGGGCGTGCCCAGGAACTGCCACAGGGCCTGATCGCCCGCCGGTGATCCGTCGATGATGGCCCGGTCCAGCAGGTAGGCGAGGTCGTGGGGCTGGTTGGTTCCCGTGGCGACGGCGTAGGCGACGGGAAGATCGATCGTCTGCCAGGCCCGGCCCGTGCCCAGCGTCCCGCCCTGCCAGGGGCGCATCGTGACCCGGTCCGGGGCGGCGACGGGCGCGATGGCCAGCCCGATCGATGTGCGGTAGAGGCTCTCGATGGTGTGAATGCCGGCGCGCAGATCGGCGAGGTCGGGCGGCGGCGTCGGGGTGGCGGTCGGGGTTGGTGTGATAGTCGGGGTAGCCGATGGAGTGATGTGGACGGCCGGGCGGCGGGGCGGCGGGGCCGACGCCGCGACCGCGATCACAAGCATCAGCACCACCAACATGACGATGGCCAACAGCCAGGTGGGCATACGCCTAATGAAGCCGGGCAGACCACGCCCGGCGCCGATGTCGGGATCGCCGGGTGTCGGGGCGCCGTCAGATGGTCTGGTCTGTCGTGTCACTCAGCCTGATAGCCAAGGTTTCGCAGGGCGTAGCCGGTGCCCTTGGCGCGTTCGTAGCTCTTGCGGACCTCATCCTCGGCGTCCTGGCGGCCCACCCAGGTCGCGCCTTCCACCGATTTGCCGGGCTCCAGGTCCTTGTAGACCGTGAAGAAGTGCTCGATCTCGAGCAGCATGTATTCGGGCACGTCGTCGATGTTGTCCATGTAGTTGCTGCGCGTGTCGGCCACCGGCAGGCAGAGCACCTTGTCGTCGCCGCCGTTCTCGTCGCGCATGCGGAACATGGCCACGGCCCGGCACCTGATCAGGCAGCCCGGGAACGTCGGCTCCGCGACGATCACCATTGCGTCCAGCGGGTCGCCGTCCTCGCCCAGCGTCGATTCGATGAAACCGTAGTCGTACGGGTACTGGGTCGACGTGAACAGTGTGCGATCCAGCCGGATGCGTCCCGTCCCGTGGTCCATCTCGTACTTGTTTTTCGTGCCGCGAGGGATCTCGATCGTCACGTCGAACGCCAGGCCGGATGCCGCCTTGACGTACGTGGAATGATGCCCGACGCTCATGGGTTGGCCTTTCTGTCCGCCGAATCGACGACGCGATCTGCACTATTAGACGATACCGGATTCCCGGAAACCCGCGCGGACGCCGCTGCCGCTGCCGCCCGGACGAGGGCCGCCCAACTAGGATCGAGGCCGTGAGCGACGAGTCGAAGCCACCGGCCACAACCCCGCTCGGGCACTGGATCGGGCTGGTCGTCGCGGCGGTGGTCCTGGCGATCGGTGGCGTTGCCGCGGCCGGCGGCATCGTCTCGAGCCAGCAGCGGACGGTGGCCGCCGGGCCGACGACCGTGCCGCCCGAGGTGTTCGGCACCCCGGCCGCGACGCCGTCGACGAATCAAGCGAGCCCGGCACCGGCGGCCGATCCGGACGGGGCGTGCCTGGCGGCGGCGCTGGACGCCGTGCCGCCGACGGGCGACGGCACGATGACCGGCCAGGTGATCGGACTGGCGTCCGGCAAGGTTCTTTGGGACAAGGCGGCCGGGCAGCCGATGATCCCGGCGTCCAACGAGAAGGTGCTGACGGCGCTGGCTCTGGTCGACGCGCTGGGTCCCGGGGCGCTGTCGGTGACGTATCAGACATCCGTGGTGGCCGGTCCCGGTGATCAGATCGTGCTGGTCGGCGGTGGCGACCCGTTCCTGGCGTCCGGCGCCGCCACCGTGACCCTCGGCCAGCCGGCCACCCTGGACGACCTGGCCGCCGCCACGGCCAAAGCCCTGCAAGACCAGGGACGGTCCACGGTCGCGTTGGGCTTCGACGACACGGCCTTTACCGGCCCCGACTGGAACCCGACCTGGGACGGGTCGTACAGCTCGTCGGTCACTCGCGTCAGCGCCCTGTGGGTGGACGGCGGCATGACGCCGCACCCGGTCACGACTGCCGAGGGCGCGGCTCGCCGTTCGCAAACGCCGGCCTGGGATGCCGCCAAGCTGTTCGCCGGTCAGCTGCAGGCCCGCGGCATCGCGGTCTCGTCGGTCGCGCAGACGGGTGCGAAGGCCCCGGCCGGGGCGACGCCCATCGCGTCCATCGCGTCGCTGCCCCTGGGCGACATCATCGAGCAGACGCTGCTGGTCTCCGACAACTCGGCCGCCGAGGTGCTGCTGCGTCACGTCGCGATTGCGACCGGCCGTCCCGGTTCGTTCGCCGATGGCGCCGCCGCCGTCCAGGCCTGGCTCGAGGCTCACCAGTTGGCGGCGCCCGGGCTGCAGTTCGTCGACGGATCCGGTCTGTCGCGCGGCAACGCGCTGCCGGCGTCCACGCTGGCCAAGGCCATCGTCTGGGCCGTCGGTTCGGACGGCCCGGCGCGCGAGGTCGTTGCCCGTCTGCCGGTGGCGGCCGCCACCGGCACCCTGGTCGGCCGGTTTCAGGAGCCGAACGCGCCCGGCGCCTGGGGCTATGTCCACGCCAAGACGGGTTCCCTGATCGGTGTCGCCACCCTCACCGGTTACACGGTCACGACTTCCGGTCAATGGCTGGCCTTCTCGGTACTCGTCAACGGCGGCGGCAGCCTGTACTCGATGCGGCTCTGGCTCGACCAGGTGGTGGCCACAATGACAACGGCGAGGTGTTGAGGCGCAATGACGCGCGGTCGCGGCGGCATCGCCCGGACACAATGGACGAAATGACGCCGGAACGTCGCCTGGTCCGATGCGTGTCGCGGCGACTGTAGGCTGGCCACATGTCGGAAATGCCGATCAAGTCAGTCGCGGCCCGGGTGGCGCTTGTCGATCCTTCGACGTCGCCCGAGCGTCTGGCTGAAATCGCGCGCCGGCATCCGGAGCTGAGGGCCGCGGTGGCCGTCCATCCCAACGTCTACCCCGACCTGCTGGCCTGGCTCGAGCATCAGGACGATCCACTCGTCCAACTGCTGGTGGTGCAGCGCCGCGCGCTTGATGGCACGCCACCGCCGGCGACTCCCTCGGCCGACGTCGCCGCGGACGAGGAGCCCGATGCCTCCGCCGAAGACGAGGCCGACGACCTGCCGGGCGACATCGCCGAGCCCGAGGCGGCGGACGAGCCGGTCGCCCGGCCCATCCGGCTGTCCCGGCGGGGCAAGGTGATCGTGGCGGGCACCGCTGCCGCGATCCTGGCCTTGCTCGTGTGGTTCTTGCTGGTGCCCGCGCTGAGACGCGGCGGTGCGGGCCACCAGGCGGCCTGGTCCGCGGCCGTGGCGACGGGCGCCGGATCCATCGTGGGCAACGGGGCGCCGCTGCCGGACGTCGTCGGCGTGGACGGCGTCGCCGTGATGGACTGGATCGAGCAGGACGCCACGGGCGCGCAGACCGCCCGCATGGTCGGCATCGACTTGACGACCGACAAGCAGCTCTGGTCGCAGACCGCGCCGGGCCTGATGTACACCACCTTCCTGGACGGATCGGCCGTCGTCGTTTGGGTCGGCAACACGGTCGAGATCATCGATCCCCGCACCGGCAAGGCATCGGCCGAGGCGACCATGGCCGACAATGACTACGTGATGGCGGCGGACGGCGGTCTTGTGATCACCGGTGGCTACCAGGACACCGCGATGTGCGCCCGGACGTTGGCGAACCTGTCAGCCTGCGCCTGGCAGGGGACGTCGACGAAGGCGGCTCCGCCCATCATGTTCGGCGGCGGCACCTGGGTCAACTCGTGGGGCGGCGTTGTCGCGGCGTCCAGCGGCGCGCCCGCGCCCTTCGGCGCGGACGTCGTCAGCGACGCCCAGCAGTCGATCACGTACATGGGCCCGGCCAAGGACAAGGTGTTGCGCCGGCAGACGGACTTCGCGGCGGGCGGGACGTCGACCTATCAGTTGTGGAACACGTCTGCCAACGGCGGCGTCGGCGACGCGTTCACCGCGCAGGATGTCGCCTTCGACGCGGCCGGGGCGGACTACTACGCCACCTTGGCGGATGCCCGGTCCACCACGGTCAGCGCCTACGCGTGGCAGACCGGCGCGCGGGCCTGGCAGACGACGCTGCCCTTCGCCGTGCCCGCCCCGAGCCCGGCGGGAGCCGGCAGCATCGTCGGCAAGTTCTTGGTCTGTTGGGCTGCCGGCTCCTTCAATTCGGAGGCCGCCGCCATCGATCTGGTCACCGGCAAGACGGTCTGGTCGGCGGCCGGCTATGTGCCAGTGGGCATCGGCAAGTCGGTGGTCTTTGCCCAGAACGCGTCGCGCCTGGTGGCGTTCGATGCCGCGTCGGCCGGCTTCCGCCAGCTATGGTCCGTTGACATGCCCGAGTGGGACGCCTCGGTGCAGGTCGTGGACAACACGGCGATCGCGGTCTCTTCGGACAACCAGCGCCTCTGGGTACTGCGCGCCTGATCCCTCAAGTCTTGATCGATCCATTGCGCCGAAACCGGCGCGAGATCGTACACTGTTTTCAAGACATGCTCGATGGTGTGCCGATTCCGGCCTTTACCCAACAGGAGGGGCGCCGTGTCCAAGGCATCAGCCGATGTGACGCTGCTCGAGCCTGCTGACGCACAAGCGGTGACGGTCCTGGAGCACGCCCAGGTGCTGGCCGAGATCGTGCGGTCGGACGCCGAGACCCTGGCGCGGCGGCTGGTCGAGGAGGCCACCGATGAGGCGGACGCGGTTCTGTCGCGCGTGGCGGAGCTGAAGGCGGCGATCCCGACGATGGAGGCCGATCTCGCGTTGCGGCGTTCGTTGGCGCAGCGCGAGATGATTGGGCTGGCCAGCCAACTTCAGCGAGCGCGGCACGAGTCCGACCGCATCATCGAGGAGGCCACCAGCAAGGCCGCCGACATCATCAGCGCCGCCGAGCGCCGGGCGGACGATGCCATGGATCGCACGCAGGCGGATGCCGAGCTGGCCCGATCGTTGACGTTCCAGCGGCTGGATCGGCGTGCCGCCGACCAGACCGACGCCGAGGAGCAGGCGCGAGCGGCTCTGAAGGCCGAACTGGCCGATCGCCGCGCCGCGTGGGAGGCCGAGGAGGCCGCCTCTCGGGCCGCCCTCGCCCGCGAGCAGGAGCAGGCTCGCATCGACTTCTCCAACAAGTGCGACGCCGATCGCACGGAATGGCAGGCGGTCGCCGAACAGACCGCCGCGGCGCAGGCCGAAGCCGAGGCCCAGTTGGCGACGTTGCGGGGCCAGATCTTGGACGAGCGCGGGCGCGCCGACGCCGACATGATGGCACTGCGCCGGTCGACGGCCGAGGACTGCGATCGTGCCCTCGCCCAGGCGGCCGACCAAGCCGCCGAGTTGCGTGCCCAGGCGGCTCAGGTGCTAGCGGACGCCCAGGAGGCGGCCGAGCAGATGCGCGCCGACGTGGCGCGCCAGTCGGAGGAGGCCTTGGCCGAGGCCACCGCCCGGGCCGACCAAGCGCGCGGCGAGGCGGAGGCGGCCTTGGCTCAGGCTCAGGCACAGGCCGAAAAGCTGGTGGCGGATTCCCGGCAGTCGGTCGCCGAGGCCGAGCGCGCATCGGCCGAGCGGATCGTCGCCGACGAACGCGAGGCCAGGCAGCTGGTCGAGGAAGAACAGGCCCGCGCCGCGCATATCAGGACCGAGGCGTTGACCCAGCTGGAGGACGCGCGCAATCAGGCCCGCATTATCGTCGAGGACGCCGAGCAGTCGATGGCCCGCATGAAGACCGACTGGACGGCCAAGGCCGACGCGACCGCCGCCGAAACCGCCCAGCGGGCCGCCGACACGCGCGCCGAGGCGGGCCGCCTGCTCGACCAGGCCCGTCTCGACGCCGACACGATGCGCGACGAGGCCCGTGCCATGCTGGCAGACGCCCGCCGCCAGACGCAGGAAATGGCCGAGTGGCGCGACGCGGTCGTGCAGCAGTTGGGGTCGGTGTCCGGTGTGATCGATTCGTTGGCGGTGCCGTCCGCCAAAGCCGTCCGCACCTAGACTGGAAAAAAGGGGAGTTGAGGCGTCCACACATCCGTCTGGCTAGACCGCTGCGCAGAGCAATGACGACCATCGAAAGACCTTGATATACACTAATTCTTACTGCTGAGAGGAGCTTGTGTCCGAATTCGCAGCCCCTATGGTCGTCCTCAACGAGGACGGCTCGGTTCACGCTGTCAGCCTTCTGCAGCAGACGCAGGCGCTGGCGGACGCTGTGCGCACGGATGCGGAGATCACCGCCGGCCGGCTGATCGCGGCCGCGACGGCCGAGGCTGACGCCATCCGCGTGCGCGTGGCTGATCTGCGGGCCGCCATCCCGGCGCTCGAGAACGACCTGTCGCTGCGCCGCTCGCTGGGGGTTCGCGAGCTGGCCGAGGCCGAAGCGAACATCAGCCAGGCGAGGATGCAGGCCAACCGGATTCTTGAGGATGCCAGCGACCGGGCCAGCCAGATTGCGGCCATGGCCGAGCGGCAGGCCGACGACGTGATGGCCCGCACGCAACTTGAGGCCGAAAAGGCCAGGGCGTCGATGCTCGAGCAGGTTGAGCGGCGCGTCACAGCCCAGGCCGAGGCCGAGGAGCGCGCCAGGGCCCAACTGCAGCAGGAATTCGCCAGCCGCTGGGCGGCGTTCGAGGCCGAGTTGACGCAGGCGCGCCAGGACTGGGAACACGAGCAGACTCAAGCGCGGGCCGCCTTCGCAGCGAGTTGCGCCGAAGACAAGGCGAGATGGCAGAAGCAAGCGGATCAGATCACGGCGGCGCGGGGTGCGGCTCAGGCTGAGCTGGCGGCGCAGCGGGCCCAGATCGACGGGGAGCGCCAGGCGGCCGATTCGGCCATCGAGGTTCAGCGAGCCGAGGCCAGGGCGGAGTCCGAAAAGCTGCTTGCCCAAGCCCGCGACGCGGCGGACGCGACGCGAGCCGAGGCCGATCGCCGGCTGGCGGAGGTCGACCAGGTGGTCGCGCAACGCCGACTCGAGGCCGATGCCGAATACAACAAACTTGTCGCCAAGGCCCAGCAGATGGTTGATCAGGCGCAAACCGAGGCCGAGTCGACCTGGAATCAGACGCAGGCCGAGCTTCAGCGCCGCGTGGCCGAAACCCAGGACTCCGTCGCCGCGATGCGGGCCGAGGCCGAGGCCGTCTTGGCCGGCGCCAAGGAGCAGGCGCGTCAGATCACCGACGAGTCCCAGGAACGGGCGGACGCCTTGGTGGCGGCGGCCCAGGCCCAGTTGGACGAAGCGAAGACCAAGGCCAGGGCGATGATCGACGACGCCCAGGAGCAGATCGCCCAGCTGCGCGACGACTGGACGACCCGGGCGGCCCAGGTCAGCCAGGAGTCGGCCGATCGATCGGCGCAGATGCGGTCCGAGGCGACGCGCCTGCTGGCCGAGGCGCGGGCGGAGTCCGACGCGATGCGTGACGAGGCGCGCGCCATCATCGAGCAGGCCCGCCAGCAGACCAGCCAGATGGCCGCCTGGCGCGATTCCGTGGTGCAGGAGATCAGTTCGCTCAATGGGGTGATCGATTCGCTCGTCGAGCCTGGATCCGCTGCCGATCCCCGGATCGCCCGGTTCCAGCCGTCGATGCCGCCAACGATCTCGACGGACGCCGTGCGCAACAGGTCCCGCACCGGACGTCAGTCCGCCCCGGTTGCCAGTGCGCCGCTGACCCCGCCGGCCCGTCTGCCCTTGCCGCCGTCGTTTCAGCAGTTGGCCGCCCGGTGGGACGCCCCGCCGTCGGGCGCCGGGCCCGAGTTCCACTGGCCGGACCCGCTCTCTGAGGTCGCCGGTTCCACTAAGCTGTCATCGGTGTTCGCTTTCGACGAATCGGTCCCAGCGACCACCACCGCAGCAACCTCGCCGTTCCCGGGGGTTCCACTGTCGTCCCAGCAGGCCGATCTCGGCGATGAAGCCGAGACCGACGATGACTTCGACGGCGAGGACGCCTTGGACAGCGCGGAGCCCATCACCAACGCTCGGATTGGACCAGATTTTTCCGCTGTTTTCCGAACCGATACAACGAATAATACGGAGGAAGAATGATTGCAGTGCCGGAATTCCACATCGTCAGGCGTGGATACGACCAGGCCGAGGTTGACTCCAAGGTCGGCAGCCTCGTCGAGACAGCCAACAAGGCCAGGACGGAAGCTGATCGGCTGCGCGAGCAGTTGTCTGCGCATCAGCACCGTATCACCGAACTGGAGACAGCCAGCACCCAGCGGACCGATCCGTCGTTGACCGACATCGGTGACCGCAGCCAGCGGATCTTCGCCATGCTCGACGAAGAGGTCAGCCAGATCCGCGCCAACGCGCTGGCCGAGGCCGACAGGATGATACAGAGCGCCCAGCGAGAGGCGACGGAGACGTGTCAGCAGGCCGACACGTATGCCGCCACCGTGCGCGCCCAATCGGAGCAGGAGGCCACGCAGCGCTTGACCGACGCGTCCGCGAAGGCGGAGGAGGTCATCGCCAGTGCAGACGAGGCGTCCCGCGCCAAGGCGAACGAGGCCCAGGCGGCCTACGATCAGCAGCGTGTGCGCATCGCCACCATGGCGGCCGATTTCGAGCAGTGGCTGGCCGACCGCCGCGACCAGAGCGAGACCGAGTTCACCGCCCGCGTGAAGGAGCAGGAAGCGGCGATAGCCGCCGCCGAGCAGCATCGCGCCATGATCGAGAGCGAAGCCGAGCGCTATCAGCAGGCCCAGCAGGCCCAGGCCGACGCGCTGTTGACCGAAGCGCAGACGCAGGCGAAGCAGATCGTCAAGGAGGCCGACATCCAGGCCGAGCAGATCCGCCGTGAGTCCGATCGCGACCTCGAGGCCACGATGGCCCGCAAGGATGCGATCACGTCGCAGATGGCTTCGCTGCGCCAGATGCTGGCCAGCACCCTGACGGGCGGCGTGCCGACCCTGACGTCGGCCTCGGCCCAGGTCGCGGCTCCGGCCGCCGACCTGTCCGATCAGGCATGGCTCGACGCGGCGGCCGCCGTCCGCGGCAAGACGGCCGCGGCGGCAGACGACGTCAAAGCGGTCAAGGCCCATATCACCGACGCCAAGAAGTGAAGGCTGAGCGATGGCTAAGCCGACGAAGAATCCGGACGACGACCTGAATCTGCCCAGCTTTGCCGGGGCGCCTGCGGGTGGCGCCGGTTCGAGCCCGGTGGATGACGCGTTGGCGGCCTTTTCGTCTGCGCTGGCCGCGCTGGATGAGCCATCGAGTCCGGCCCCGGCCGCCAAGCCGGCCGTCGACCGGCCGTCGTTCCAGCAGTCCACCGGTGCGCCGGTGTCGGGCGGCGGGGGACCTGTCGATGATGCCCTGGCTGCCTTCTCGTCGACGCTGGCGGCCCTGTCAGAACCGGCGACCCCAGCCGGCCAGCCGGCCTCGGACTCGGATCTGCCGCCGTTCCTGCGCACCTCAAGGGGCCGCCAGTCGGCCGTCCCGCCCGCCGCGCCCGAACCGTCGGCGGAAGCGGAGCTGCCGGCGTTCCTGCGGGCGTCGCGCGAGCGGGCGCGGGCGGCTGAATCGGCGGTCGCGCCCGAGGCGGGGTCGCCCGAGGCCGAATTGCCGGCCTTCCTGCGGGTGTCGCGCGAGCGGGTCCAGTCGACCGGTCCGGTCCCGGTGGAGGCCCCATCGTCCGAGGCGGAGTTGCCGGCGTTCATGCGGTCGTCGTCGCGATTCCGCCCGGCCGAACTGCCGCCGGAGGAGCCCGCTGCGGCGCCGCCGTCGCCGGAGCCTCCCGTCGTCCCGGTCGTCGAGCCACACGTTTCCGTGCGGGCCAAGACCCCGCGCGGCCGCAAGGCGTCGGCGGCGGAGTCGCCGACGATTCCGTTGATGGCCGTGCCGGAAACACCGGTCGTCCCGGTCGTCGAGCCGCCGGAGAGCCTGTTCCAGCCGGCTGCTCCGGCCGTTTCGCTCCCGTTCGAATCGTCTATGCCGGCAGCCGAGCCTGCCGTCGCGGCGCCACCCGTGGACTTCGTCAACGCCGCCGGCGTCGAGTCGTTCGCGCCGCCCGTCGAGGCCAATGCGGCGCGGGGGGCTGGGCGCCAGTGGCAGTTCGATGGACCGGTCGCCCAGACTGAGCCGCCGGAGGTCGCTGCCGCCCCAGCCGAGGAGGCTGTCCCGGCCGAGGAGGAGCCCGACGAGGTGGCGGCGCCCATCGTCGTCAAGACGCCTCGCGGGCGCAAGGGCCGCCGGGCCCGGGCCGAGGCGGAGCAGTCGGATTCTGGCGTCGATCTGTTGCCGGCGGGGTCCGTGGTCGAAGACTCGTCGGTGTACGCCGATCCGCGCGCCGCGGCGGCTTCGAAGCAACCCAGGCGCAGCCTCGGCAGCATCCTGATCCCGCTGCTGGCGACCCTGCTCGTGGTCGGCGGGGCCACGGCGATCTTCCTGACGATCCGCAACCGGGTCGAGATGGTCACGTTCACTGACATGGACGGCAACAAGGTCGTACCGGACGACCAGTCGGTGGCGGATCCCGCCTACGTCCAGGCGGCGGATGCCAAGCCGGACGTCGGCGTGCGATTCAAGATACCGTCCGTCAATCTCGATGTGCCGCTGGGCGAGGTCAGCCAGGTCAATGGCGTCATCAATCCCCCGGGGTACACGTCGGTCTACCGCGTGCGCAACATGGGTGAGACGTTGGACGACGCGGCCAAGGGCACCGTGTACACGGTCACGCACTCGGTGCGTCCGCCAGGCAGGGCGCCAGGCAACTCGATCATCGACATACCGACCACCAAGGTGCTGGTGGAGAACGGAGCGGAGATCGACGTCGGTGACCTGAAGTACACCGTTGTGTCGTCGATGGTCGTCGCGAAGACGGAACTGAGCGCGCAGGCCAACCTGTGGGCGAACACGCCCGGCATGCTGGTACTGATTACATGCATGCAATACAACAGCAACGCCGGCTACGTCAACGGACACAGCCCGGACAACACCGTGATCGTTGGGCAGCTTGTCACATAGGCGGGTCGACGTCCGGGTTCGGCTTATCGATGTCCGGCAGCAGCTAGGCAATACGGAGGAACGATGATTGAGGTGCCGACATTCCGGTCGCGGCTCGGTGGTGGCTATGACCCCGCCGAGGTGGACGCGTGGGTGCAGGAGCTGGTCCGGACGGCCAACAATGCCGAGGCGGAACGCGCCAACCTGCAGAGCCAGGCCGATGCGCACCAGGGACGCATCGTCGAGCTCGAAATGCAGGCGACCCAGAACGGCAATCCATCGCTGATCGACATCGCCAAGCACAACGACGAGATCTTCATGTCGCTCGACGCCGAGTTGCGCCAGATTCGCTCCGACGCCCTCGCCAAGGCGGCGCAGATCGTCGATGAGGCGCGGCAACGTGCCACGGCGACGTGCAAGCAGGCGGATGACGACGTCGCGGCCAGGCGCTCGCACAGCGAGCACGACGCGGCTTACAAGGTGTCAGAGGCCGAAACCAAGGCCAAGGAGATCACGGCCGCCGCCGAAAGGGAGGCTCAGGCCAAGGCCGATCAGGGGCAGGCGGCGTACGACGAGCAGCGGGCCCGCATGGCGGCCGTCTCGGTCGAGTTCGAGCGGGCCATGTCCGAGCGGCGCGACCAGAACGAGGTCGAGCACGCCAACCGGATGAAGCAGCACGAGGCCGCCATAGCGCAGGCCGAGCAGAGCCGTGCGGGCATTGAGGCGGATGTGGCGCGTTACGTGCAGGCCAAGCGAGCCGAGGCCGACGCGGCCCTGAGCAGCGCCCAGGCACACGCCGTCAGCGTCACGAGCCAGGCGCAGGCGTCCGCCGACCAGGTGCGACGCGAATCCGAGCAAGAGTTGCAAGCCGAGATGGCACACAAGAACTCCATCATGACGCAGCTGTCGACGGTGCGTCAGATGCTGGCCACGCGGCTCCCAAGCAAGTACGATCACGTTCCCGAGGTCGTGGGTGACGCGTTCTACGGCAGCGACGACTCGGTGGATGCCGCTGTGCTCGCGGCGGCCGACCAGGCCGTGCCGGCGGAACCACCCGCAGCAGGCGAGGCCCCGGCCGCGGTCGTCGAGGCTCCGGCGGCGGTCGTGGCGGCGGTCGTCGGCGACGCGGCGTCGCCGGTCACGGAGGTTGCGGCGGAGTCCGCAGAGGCTGTGGCCGCGCCGGACGTCCCGGCCGTGACGGTGGCCGTCGAGCCCCTGGCAGAGGCGACCCCGATGCCGGTCGTTGAGGTTGTGCGGCCGGTGGTGCCGCCCGTGCCCGAGCCGCCCGCCGTCGCTGCGGCCAAGGCACAACCAAAGCCAAAGGCGGATGCCAAATCGCACATCCGGCGCAAGCCACGCGTCCATGAGAAAGCGCCCGAGGGCGACTACAGCCTGTTGGAAGAGATCATGGAAATCGGCCGCCGCGAAGGCCGGTAGGTTGTCGCCAGCCGGCCGCCCAGCAAGCGTCCGGCACCGGCTGGTGATAGTATCGCTACTAGTCAATTGGTGGTAGCCAGGAGGGTCGGCGATGGCCAAGCGGAGTTCTCCCCGTGGGGGTGAACCGTCGGGGTACTGGGGTGTCAGCGCGCCGGTCAGCAAAGCGTCCCCGCGTGCCAAGGCGACGCGGGTCGACGAGCCGCCGCCTGCCGAAGCCCCCGCGCCCGTCGAATCCGTGGACAAGGAGCCGGCGCCCGTCGTCGACGACCTGGTGACGCAGCCCGTGCCTGAGCCACCGCCGGCAGAGCCGGCGGTCGTGGACGCGCCGGTCGAGGAGATTCCTGAGGCAAAGCCCCTTGTGCGGCGGCCGGCCGGGCCGACCGCGATCGAACCCGTTTACGCCTCCGTGGCCGGTCTGGCGATCGCGGCGTCCTTCACGCCGCCAAAGCCCCCAGAGGCACCTGCCGCACCGGAGCCCGAGGTTCCAGCCGAGCCGGAGCCCGCTGAGTCGCCAGCCGAGCCCATCGCCACGCCGCCGGAGCCCGTCGAACCGCAGGCGGAGGCCGTCGTGCCGCCAGAGGTTCCAGCCGAGCCTGAGCCCATCGCCCCGCCGCCGGAGCCCCCGGCTTCCGAATTCGTCCCGGCGGGCCTGGTTGTGCCAGCCGCGACGTCCGAGCACGTGTTCCAGCCGCCGCCCCAACCGGTCGGGCCGCCGCCGGAACGATCCGAGCCGGTCGCCCTGACTCCACCGCCACAGCCGGTGCGTGCCGAGCCGGAACGATCCGAGCCGGTCGCCCTGACGCCGCCGCCACAGCCCGTCCGTGCCGAGCCGGAACGATCCGCGCCGGAACGATCCGAGCCGGAACGATCCGAGCCGGTCGCCCTGACGCCGCCGCCGCAACCCATTCCGGCTCGTTCGGCGGTCGCGCGGGCGGCGGATTCGACCGCCCCCGAGACGCCCGCTCCGGCACGAGCCCAGGCCACCCACGCGGAGGGGGCGCCTGGGACGGCGCCGACCGAGGCACCAGTCCGGGACGTTGCGCCCCAGAGCGCGCCCGCTCGAGGCGAGCAGCCCGCCGATGCGCTCCTGCCGGCCGGGGCAATCACCCAGGAGGCCGAGGAACCGGCCAAGAAGAAGCACAAGTTCGGCGTGCTCGACATCGTGCTGCTTGCTGTGGCCATCGCCCTGATGATCAGCGGCGTCGTCGTCGGAGCGCTGTCGTTCCGCGCGCAGCATCCGAACACGGCGACGGACATGGCCGGCAACTATGTGATGCCCGACGATCCGAGCGTCAACGACCCTGCCTTCGAGCAGGCGGCCGACGCCAAGCCGGACACCGGCGCGCGGTTCAAGGTGCCATCGGTCAAGCTGGACGTTCCGCTGGGTGAACTGAATGTCGTGGACGGCGTGATCAATCCGCCTGGCTTCACGTCGGCCTACCGGGTGCGGAATCTGGGCGTGGCGCTGGACAAGGCGTCCACCGGCACGGTCTACGTGGCGGCCCACTCCGTGCGCAGCCCGGGCATGGCACCGGGCAACTATGTCATCGATGTCCCGTCGGGCAGTGTGGCCGTCATGGTCGGCTCCGAGATCGACGTCGGCGACGCCGTCTACAAGATGACGTCCTCGCGCATCATCAACAAGACCGACCTCGGAGCCCAGGCCGACCTCTGGAAGGGAACACCCGGGATGCTGGTGTTCATCACGTGCCTGCAGTTCCCGACCGACGTCGGCTACCAGGCCGACGGCCACAGCTCGGAGAACGTGATCATCATCGGCCAACTCGTCACGTGATCGTGGCCTGGGCCGTGCGAAACCACGCGGTGGGCGATTCGCGCTGTCTGCGGGTGCGCTGGTAGGGTTGTGCGGTGCTTTCCGAGCACGGCAGGTTGCCCGAGCGGCCAAAGGGAGCGGTCTGTAAAACCGTCGGCGAAGTCCTACGAAGGTTCAAATCCTTCACCTGCCACATTGTGATGAGTCGCGACATGGGCGACAGGTGAGTGTCTTGCGTGGTGTCACCCGCGCGATGGCGCGCCCGGACCGGCCGATAATGGACGTATGCGGTATGCCCTGCTGATTGTGGCTGCGGGCATGCTGTTCGGGACGACCGGCACGGCCCGGGCCTTGGCCCCGGCCTCCGCCAGTTCCTTGTCGATCGGCGCCGTGCGGCTGGTGCTGGGCGGGTTGATCCTCGGCGTCGTCGGGCTGGTCCGCTACGTCGGCGGGAAGCGATCCGGTGCGTCGTCTCCACCGATGACACGGTCTGGCATCGCCGCAAGAGCGCTCGTCGTGGCGGTCTGCGGGGCCGCCATCGCCGTGTATCAGGCCACGTTCTTCGAGGGCACCCACTTGAACGGTGTCATGGTGGGCACGATCCTGGCCCTGGGGTCGTCCCCGCTGTTCGCCGGCGCGCTTGAGTGGCTGGTCTTCAGGCGTCGGCCAGGAATGGTGTGGTTGCTGTCTACCGCGATCTGCATCGTCGGCCTCGTCTCGCTGTCGTCCAGCAGAGACACCCAGGTGGTGACATCGGCTCGCGGCGTCGTCGACTCCCTGATCGCCGGCCTGTGCTACGCGACATTGGCGGTCGGGTCGAAGTGGCTGCTCACCAAGGGCCACAAGTCGGTGGACGTCGCCGTGGCGACGATGACCGCTGGCGCCGTCTTGACGATCGTCCCGATGCTGCGAACCGACCTCGGTTGGCTGGCGGAACCGCGCGGCATCGCCGTCGCCGTCTGGCTTGGGATCGCCACGGTCGTCGTCGCCTACCTGCTGAATACCGCCGGACTGGCCCACACGTCCGCCTCGGCCACCACCACGCTGAACCTGGCGGAGCCCGCCACCGCGTCCGTTCTCGGCGTCACGGTGCTCGGCGAGCAATTGACGTTGCTCCGCCTGCTGGGGATCGCCTGCGTCGTGGCGGGCGTCGTCCTGCTGGGCACCAGCTCGCGCCGGTCACCGGCAGAGGATGACGTTGGACCGGCAGCGGTCGTCCCGTCCCGGACGATCACCCCAGTAGCGCGGCCAGACCGATCTGCAGCGCCGTGACGAAGTCGGTCTCGCGCTGTTCGGCGGTCATGTCGGCGCCGTGGTTCGTCAGGTGATCGCTGACGGTGCAGACGGCCAGGGCCTCGCGGCCCTCGGCGGCCGCGCAGGCGTATAGGCCGGCCGCCTCCATCTCAACTCCCAGGCAGCCGAGTTTGGCCAAACCGGCGGTGATGTCGGGGCGGTCCAGATAGAAGAAATCGGACGAATACAGGGCGCCGACGTGCACGGCGGGGGAGCCGGGTGCGCCCGCCAGTTCGCGGGCCTTGGCCACCGCCGCGATCAGCATGCCCGGACTGGCGGCCAGCGACAGCGTCACGCCGGGCACCAACAGCGTCGCGACCCCCGAGTTCGTGTGGGCCGACGCCCCGATGGCCACGTCCCGCACGTGGACGTCGCCGGCAATGCCGCCGCAGGTGCCGACGCGGCAGATGCGTTGGACGCCGAAGAAGCGGAACAGCTCGGTGGCGTAGATCGACAGCGACGGTATGCCCATGCCCGACGCCATGGCCGTCATCGGCGTGCCCCGGTACGTTCCCGTCCAGGCTCCGATGCCGCGGACGTCCGAGACGAGCTTGGCGTCGTCCAGATAGTCGGCCGCGATGCGGGCGGCCCGCTTGGGGTCGCCGGGCATGACGACCAGCGGCGCGATGTCGCCGGGTTCCGCGGCGATGTGGGGTGTGGCCATGGAGACTCCTGACTGATTCGACGTTTCCAGCCTAGTCCAGGCCGTGGCGGTCACGACCGGCCACCGACGACGAGTTACCGCTCTGGACCGGTGGTTCGACGCGCCACTCAGCCGGCCATCGGCGCGTGCGCCTCGGTCGTCTGTGGCACGTCGTCGGCACCGTCGATGTCGTCCAGCGACCCGGCCGCCGCGAACTGCGACTTGTACAGCTTGGCGTAGGCCCCGTCGCGGGCCAGCAGCTCGTCGTGGTTGCCCTGCTCGACGATCTGGCCGTGCGCCATGACGACGATCGTGTCGGCGTCGCGGATCGTGCTGAGTCGGTGCGCGATGACGAACGACGTGCGGCCCCTGCGCAGCTTGGCCATGGCCTGCTGCACCAGCACCTCGGTGCGTGTGTCGACCGACGATGTGGCCTCGTCCAGGATCAGCACGGCGGGGTCGGCGACGAAGGCGCGCGCGATCGTCAGAAGCTGCTTTTCGCCCGTCGAGATGTTGCTGCCCTCGTCGTCGATCACGGTGTCGTAGCCGTCCGGCAGCGCGTGCACGAAGCGGTCGACGTAGGCGGCCTTGGCGGCCTCGAAAACCTGCTCGTCGGTCGCCCCCTGGGCGCCGTACGCGATGTTCGCCTTGATCGTGCCGGAGAACAACCAGGTGTCCTGCAACACCATGCCGAACTGTTCGCGCAACACGTCGCGCGGCACCGTCGACGTGTCGACGCCGTCGAACAGGATCTGGCCCGACTGGATGTCGTAGAACCGCATCAGCAGATTGACCAACGTCGTCTTGCCGGCGCCGGTCTCGCCGACGATGGCCACCGTTTGGCCCGGTTCGGCCTCGAGGTTCAGTCGCCCGATCAGCGGTTGATCGGGGGTGTAGCTGAAGAAGACGTTCCTGAACTGGACCTGCCCCCGAACCGGCGTGGGCAGCGTGGCGCGCTCGTCCGGGAAGGACACTTTCACCTGCTCGCCTGGCTGGCCCGTGCCGGTCACCATCGGCTGCCCGGCGGTGACGGAGTTGACGAATGCCTTCGCCGGCACCTTGGACGCCCCGGCTGCCAGAACCGTCAGGCGGTTGGTTCTGGCGGTGGACGTGGGCGACCCGGCGGCCTTCTTCTTGACGATCACACGGTCGCCGGCCAGGACGCCGGGAGTCGGCACCCGCCAGGTGCCGTCGGCGCGCACCGTCGTCGTCCGGAACGAGCCGGTCGTCTGCTGGGGCTCGTCCAGCACCTCGAAGACGCGCTCGGCGCTCGCGACGCCGGACTGCAGCAGGTTCGCCATCGAGGCGATCTGGCTGATGGGCTGCGTGAACTGGCGGGAGTACTGGATGAAGCTGGTGACGTCGCCCAGCTGCAGCGTGCCGGACGTCACCTTCAGCGCACCCACCAGGATGACCGCGACGTAGTTGATGTTGCCGATGAACATGTTGAGCGGCATCAGCATCGTCGACAGGAAGTGGGCGCCGAAGGCCGACCTGAACAGTTGCTCGTTGGTCTCCTTGAACCTGGCGTCGACCTCCTGGCGGCGTCCGAAGACCTTGACGATGGCGTGGCCGGTGAAACCCTCCTCGACCTGGCCGTTGAGCTCACCGGTGTGCATCCACATGCCGACGAAGCGGCCTTGGGCGCGCTTGCCGATGAGGCCGGACACGACCGCCGCCACGGGCACGATGGCGATGGTAATGAGCGCCAGTTCCCAGCTCACGGTGAACATCATGATGGCGACGCCGATCACCGTCAGCAGCGCGTTCAGCACCTGCGAGATCGTCTGCTGCAACGACTGCTGGATGTTGTCGATGTCGTTCGTGACGCGGGACAGGATCTCGCCGCGCGGCTGGCCGTCGAAGTACTTCAGGGGCAGGCGCTCGAGCTTGGCAGAGATCTTTTCGCGCAACTGGTAGACGGTGCGCTGCACGATGCGAGCCAGCAGCAAGCCCTGTACGAACATCAGCAGGGCGCTGGCACCGTAGAGCGCGCCGACGAGCAACAGCCAATGGCCGATGACGCCGAAGTCGATGCCGGCCACCAGCCGGTTGGGGTCCATGCCCGAGATCATCTTGGACATGGAGCCGAGATCGACGGAGCCGGAGCCTCCCGATGCGCCGAAGCAGGCCTTCATGGCGTCGCTGGAGGCCCCGTTGGCCGGCATCTGCTGCAGCATGGTCACCAGATCGCCCATCTTCGTGCCGGGCGGCAACGGGTTGCCCATGCAGGCGGCGCCGTGGATGATCTTGTTCGAGATGAAGCCGGCGAACATCTCGTTCGTCGCATGGATCATCACCTTGGGGGCGAAGATGGCCGCCACGACGCTGGCCGCCACCATCAGGATGACGATCATCAGCATGACCCGCTGGGGACCCAGCTCGCGCAGGAGGCGTTTCAGCGACGGCCAGAAATTCATCGCCTTTTCGCCAACCCGTCCCATGCCGCCGGGGCCGTGCCGGCCGCCCTGGCCGGGGCGGGCCTGCTGGGCGATGATCTGCGCCCGGGAGCGCTGGTTTGCCTTGGACTGCCTGGCCGGCGTCTGCGAGGTGTGGCTCATGCCCGGGCTCCCTTCGCGCCGGACGCGGTGGCACCGATGGAGGAGGCGGCACGCCTCACCCAGGCGATTGCGTCCGCGGCGCCGCCCGATGAGCCAGACAGCGTCAGTGGCGCGGTCAGCAGGCTGGCGTCCTCCGTCCGCATCTGCGAATCGACGATCTCCTTGTAGGTCGGGCAGGTTCGCATCAACTCGTCGTGGGTGCCACGCCCGACTATTCGTCCCTGGTCCAGTACGAGAATCTGGTTGGCATGGCTGATCGAGCTGACGCGCTGGGCGACGATCAGGATCGCGGCGGTGCCCGTCTCGGTGGCCAGCGCGGCCCGCAGCTTGGCGTCGGTGGCGACGTCGAGGGCCGAGAACGCGTCGTCGAAAACGTACACCTCGGGCATCTTGATCAGGGCCCGGGCGATGGCCAGGCGTTGTCGTTGGCCGCCGGACACGTTCGTGCCGCCTTGGGCGATCTCGGCGTCGAGCTGGCCGTCCATGCGCCGAACGAATCCGTCGGCCTGCGCGATCTCCAGGGCCTTCCACATGCCGTCGTCGGTGGCGTCGGGGCGTCCGTACTCGAGGTTCGAGCGCACCGTGCCCGTGAACAGGTACGGCTTCTGGGGGACGAGCCCGACCTTGCTCCACAACAGGTCGGGATCCATGTCCTTGATGTCCACGCCGTCGATCAGGATCTGGCCGTTCGTCGCGTCGTACAGCCGGGGGATCAGGTTGACCAGCGTCGTCTTGCCGGAGCCGGTGGCGCCGATGACCGCCGTGGTTGTGCCGGGGTCGATCTTGAACGAGATGTCATGCAAGACGGGCTGCTCGGCGCCGGGGTAGGCGAAGTCGACGTCGCGGAATTCCACCTGGCAGTAGATGCCCTCGGCCGGCGCGATCGGACGCTCGGGGGGCAGGACGGACGGCGGCGTATCCAGCACCTCCATGATTCGGCCGGCGCAGACCTGCGCGCGCGGCAGGAACATCATCATCATGGCGGCCATCATGACGCTCATCAGGATCAGCATCAGGTAGGTCATGAAGGCCGTCACGTTGCCGACCTCCATGTCGCCGTTGTCGACGCGGTGGGCGCCGAACCACCAGACCGCGATCACCGAGGCGTTCATGATCAGCATGATGATCGGCATGAGGATGGCGAACCAGGTGCCGATCTTGATGCCGACCTCGCGCAGGTCCGAGTTGGCCTTCGCGAAGCGGCGGCTCTCCCAGGCTTCGCGGACGAAGGCCCGGATCACCCGGATGCCGGTGATCTGTTCACGGAGCACGCGGTTCATGTTGTCGATGCGCGTTTGGTTCTTGCGGAACAGCGGCACCATGCCCGACATGACGATCGCGATGATGATGCCCATGATCAACACGGCCACCAGAATGATCCAGCTCAGGGCCACGTCCTGGCGCAGGGCCATGATCACCCCGCCCACCATGGTGATCGGGGCCGACACGATCATGACGCAGGTGAACATCACCAGCATCTGCACCTGGTTGACGTCGTTCGTGTTGCGGGTGATCAGGCTCGGGGCGCCGAACTGGTTGACCTCGCGCGAGCTGAACGACAGGACGTGATCGAATATGTGGTTCCTGATGTCGCGGCCCATGCTCATGGCCGTGCGGACGCCGCAGTAGGCTGCCCCGATCTGGGCCAGGATCTGGATCAGGCTGACGCCCAGCATCAGGCCGCCGTGCGTCCAGATGTAGCTGGTGTTGCCCAGCGAGACGCCGTAGTTGATGATGTCGGCCTGGATGCTCGGCATCGTCAGCGACGCGATGGCGCCGATGAGTTGCAGCACCAGAACGACGACCAGCAACCGCCAATATGGCTTGATGTGTTCCTTGATCAATCGCCACAGCATGGGCGGTGGGCCTCCCGTCGGCAGTCTAGCCGGAAACAACTCGGCAACCGCGCAATTCTACGCCCGCGCCGCACGATCGTGGAGCAACGCGCTTGTGGCGAATGAGTTGTTCTCAGTTTGGCACATCCCCGGTCACCGTCGCGGCGTCGGCCCCGGTCCCACCGGTACACTTGACGACCATGAACGCCTTGCCCCCGTCGCCGGACGACGCCCCCGAAAGCGTCTCCGAACAGACGGCGGTGCGCCTCGGCAAGCGGGCGCGTCTGCTGGACGACGGGCAGCAGCCCTACCCGGTGGATCTGCGGCGCGATCACACGTTGGCGCAAGTCAGGGCGCGGTGGGGAAACCTGCAGGCCGGCGATGAGACGCCGGATGTCGTCACGGTCGGTGGCCGCGTCGTCTTCGCCCGCAACACGGGCAAGCTGTGCTTCGCTTCGCTGCAGGACGGCTTCACCGCCGACGACAACGGCGAGCGCTTGCAGGTGATGTTGTCGGAGACCGAGGTCGGCGAAGCGCGCCTGCAGGCCTGGAAGGACGACGTCGATCTGGGCGATTTCGTGTGGGTCAAGGGTCGCGTCATCTCGTCCAAGCGGGGCGAGTTGTCGGTGCTGGCGACGGACTGGCGCCTGGCGTCCAAGGCGCTGCGACCGCTGCCGACCCTGCACAAGGACCTGTCCGAGGAGACGCGCGTGCGGGCCCGCCACACCGACCTGATCGCCCGGCCCGAGGCCCGCCAGATGCTGCGTGAGCGGGCCGCGCTTCTGGCGTCGTTGCGCAGGAGCCTCGATGCGCTGGGGTTCCTGGAGGTCGAGACGCCGATCCTGCAGCTCGTCCACGGCGGGGCCAAGGCGCGTCCTTTCGTGACGCACCTGAACGCGTTCGACATCGACATGAGCCTGCGCATAGCCATAGAGCTGCACCTGAAGCGCGTCATGGTGGGTGGCGCCGACCGCTGCTACGAGATCGGGCGCATCTTCCGCAACGAGGGCGTCGACTCGTCCCACAGCCCCGAGTTCACCATGCTGGAGGCCTACGAGAGCTGGGGCGACCAGTTCACGATCGCCGATGTGACGAAGCGTCTGATCCTGGACGCCGCGGACGCGCTGGGCCGTCGCCAGATCGAGACGGGCGAAGGCGTCATTGACCTGGGTGGCGAGTGGACGTGGCTGCCGCTGTACGACGGGCTGAGTGCGGCGGTCGGCGAGACGGTGGATGTCACCACGTCCGAGCCCCGCCTGCGCCAGCTTTGCGACACCCACGGTGTGCCGCACGAGCAGATAAAGCTCGGCGCGGCGGAGGCCAAGGCTGTCGCGGACGGGCAGGCCGTCAACTGGGTGCCCGGCAAGCTGGCCATGGAGCTGTTCGAGCACCTGGTCGAGCCGTCCTTGATCCAGCCGACGTTCGTGTGCGACTTCCCGGCCATCGCCCAGCCGCTGGCCCGTCCGCACCGCACGACGCCGGGCCTGATCGAGGCCTGGGACTTGATGATCGGCGGCGTCGAACGGGCGACCGGCTTTTCCGAGCTGATCGATCCCGTCGTGCAGCGCCAGGTGCTGACGGCGCAGTCGCTGGCGGCGGCCGCCGGCGACGCCGAGGCCATGCAGCTGGACGAGGACTTCCTGGCCGCCCTCGAGCAGGGGGTCCCGCCGATGGGGGGCCTGGGGCTGGGCATCGACCGCGTCATGATGCTGTTCACGGGCGCGGGCATCCGCGAGACCATCCTGTTCCCGCTGCTGCGGCCCGAGGGGTGACGCACGCGGCAACGCCCCGACAATCTGGCGTCCTGGGTCGTATACACAGTGAGCACCGAATGGGGGTCCACGATGGCGCTGTCTGATCAGCGGCTGCTCGACCTGTTCAACAGGCAGGTCGGGGCGGTGTACCGCGTGTGCTTCGCGTACATGAAGAACCGGCCCGCGACCGAGGACGCCGTGCAGGAGACGTTCATCAAGGCGTTGACCAAGGCGCCGCAGTTCGACGGCCCGGCCCACGAGCAGGCCTGGCTGGTGCGCACGGCGGGCAACACGTGCAAGGACATGCTGAAGAGCGCGTGGCA
>JGI20166J26741_10955558_pt1 | contig 28745 bp, 7 predicted proteins | sample TergutCu122P5_FD_26741 | JGI IMG/M metagenome (IMG submission 26741)
CACGCAGCCTTAGACGGTCACAGCTACCAACGAACGTCAGGGGTCTTGTACTTGTCACCCACCCGAACAAGAGGTGACGGACCGGGGTATTGCCAGGGGCGTAGCCGGCCCGTATAGCGGTACTGTATAATGGAAAAATTGTGGTAACCCGCCAAATAGGAATAAATGTAAGATGGACGTGCGGACAAACATAGGGGATGAAATCTACGCATTTGGTTACAGTACGCACTGTGGAAACTGAATTATTCAAAGATAAACAAGTTTTTTTTATAAAAAAGGAACTATCTTACGGTTGCAAAAATTTGCAGTTCTACATTAATATTATTATTATTTTTCTTTATTTTTAATGTTATTGCTACTGACAGTACAGCAGTATATTTATATCTTTAAAGAAGCAATGACATTACTGAAGGATATATAAAAAATAAACTTGCCGTCTGTAGCGCACATATTCACATATTTACGTAAATATTTCAGGAACAATAATATATATATATAATATGTAGACATGAACATAATTTACCTCCCTGTCAAATTTCAATCACTAATTTATATATAATATCTAAACATGAACGTAATTTACCTGCCTGTGAAATTTCACTCGCCATTTTGTATATAATATGTAAACATGAACATCATTTACCGCCCTCTCAAATTTCACTCACTAATTTTTATATAATATGTAAACATGAACATAATATACCTCCCTGTCCAATTTTACTCACTAATTTATATATAATATGTAAACATGAACATAATTTACCTCCCTGTCAAATTTCACTCGCCAATTTATGTATAATATGTAGACATGAACATAATTTACCTCCCTGTAAAATTTCACTCGCCAATTTATAAATAATATGTAGACATGAACATAATTTACCCCCCTGTCAAATTTCACTCACCATTTTATATATAATATGTAGAAAAGAACATAATTTACCTCCCTGTCAAATTTCACTCGCCAATTCCCAACCATCTCTTGTCTTCGTAACACAAAACTGAACCAAATATACGCAAAGCCACAATCTTGCTTTTTTACTTTCTATAACTATATACACTCAATAAATTTTTAGAGCCGTTATGATGCACTAGCACACAGAATATGTAGAGTAAGTAGTATGACTCACACCTCAAAAGTTCGCATGCCCTCTTTACTATTATGTATTACCTTGGTCACAGGGCTCAGAATTTTAAGTGATACAGACAGACCCACAAGGACACGCGAACAATATCGCGATGTTAAAAGTTTGGATTTTAGAATGCTTTCCTTTCCAGAAAGGCCATCATTATACTACTTATACTATAGAACTCTCTGTCACTGTGTCCGGTCGCTTAATCTCTTCACTCAGCTGACAGAATATTACAATACAGGAATGTCGTACATTTGAAGATCATCTCAACGTCATAAGTGCCAGTTCCCTAATACGTAAAAACAACATGGCGGAAATGCGAATTTGTGAAGCAGTAGCGTCACAGTAACCTAACTTACTTTAGGGACTAAAACGCTGTTTATGAATATTCGAATAACATGCTTTGTGTACAGTGATTTGCGTCTGAGGTACAGGGTGAGGGAAAAGGTACTGTTCAAACGTCGGTAGTAGGATTTGTGTGTGAGTTTGAGTTTCGGTGAATGGGTGTACAGCTTATCTGGTGACAGTATGGAGATAGTAAGTGGTGGGACTGTGTGACTGGGGTCTTGAAGCCATCTGTGTGGGACATAGACACTGTTAGCACAGTGCAGCGCTACTGTTATTCAGCTCACTGTGACTTTGGCTCCCTCTGTACACAAAACGGTACAGTAATATTTTTGTTTTATTGCGACAAAACCTTCGAAAGCAACAGTGAGTGGGGGGATTGAGACATACAGAAATGGTGTGTGGTGTGAGTTGTTTAGTGTAGAAAACTGCAATGGAAAGAATATGTGGACATATTGGGATAATGATATTAAAGTGGAATATAGCAAATATGATTGTTTATATGCAGTTGGTTTGGTGCTTTTAAGCAAATATCTGATATCCATAAAAGCAGACAGTGTCATTAGTGGCTTTTGTAAGACAGCACAGAGAATGTAGTTAGTTAAGGCAGTAATACGTTGTGTTTTGTGTTAGAGTGATAATGGGACTGTTAATTTTAGACTGGATTATAAGCAGTTTGTACTGTGATACTGTGCAATACCACAGTTTACTGTACAGACAGCACAGTGAATGTAGTTAGTTATGGCAGTAATATATTGTGATGTGTGTTAGGGTGATAATGGGAGTTGTTAATTGTAGACTGGATTATAAATAGTTTATACTGTGATACTTTTCAGTACCACACTTCACTGTACACGCCGCAGTTTGTTCAGGACTGTATTTAATGTTTGCCTAAGAGAGTGCAGGATACACTGACTCACGTGATATTCTGTGAACATTACGCAACAATGGCTTATGACATTTGTTTTATAATGATAGCATATCGCAGAAGTTTAAGTTGGATTAAAAAACTAAACTTTTCACAGTAAGCTGATTATCCCAGTCTATCCATATAATTATCTGTACTGCTATGTTTCGACACAGTGACACTGCACAATGCAGTTTTTTTTTTGGAAAGTCAGATGACTCACACAAAGTGCCGCTAACTCAATCCTCTGCCTTATCTGATATCCCCATATTAACAGCCTGTCACAGTACTAAAACTTCTCTATACAACAGCAATAAGTAGAGTAAGAGCTGCTACAGCCGGCTGATCCTTCATCTTGGTAATCATTTTGACGCCCCGACCACTTTATCTGCAGGACGCATGCAAAATAATTCTATGTGGGCTTCAGGTCCGATCTGCAAGCTAAGGACGAAAGAAATTCCCCTTAACCTTGTTTTATATACAACCGCCTGTATCCTGGCCACTGTAATGACAGAGCTACCCCCTTTCCCGTCAGCACCACAAATATGTTTCCTAAAATGAAATGGCAGTATTTTGAACTGTATTCAGTTAAATACGATATACTTTTTTTGGATGAGAGATCCCTGTTGTGTTCTTTTAATATTACTGTGGGGTTCCTTCCGGATTGACCTACATACGCTTTGTTACATACGGGGCATGTGAGTTTGTATATTCCTGAGAGTGTGATTTGTCAGTTGCCTGTTGTTTATGTTGTAACTTGTTTCCTATGGTGTTACGGGTGTGGAATGCTATTTTGATTTCTGTTCGTCTGAAGATGTTTGTGATAAACGTCGTTTCTCTCCCTGTATATGTAAATGTGTCCCATTTTTGCTTTCCTATTGGATTGGGTTCTGTCTGTTTACTCAGTTTCAGGCAGGTGGTTTCCGTGGACGGACTGGGAATGAGTTGTTTTTTGCAGGATGTTGTGGATGATTTCTTCTTCTCGCTCGTATTATCCTGTAGGTAAGTCCTATGTATTGAGTCTATTTTTTTCTCCTTGCGCTACAACCCCCATTGGGGGTTGTATTTTACAGCCCTCTAGTGGGCTTTAGCCTTCTCGCTTGCGAGGTTTCTTGATCACAAAAACGACGCGCCACATTCGGTAGGACTCCTCTGAACGAAGTATTCAGTCTATTGTATAAGGATTTTATTGCTGCGAAATTATGTTGGGTGGAATCGTTAGACGTGTACGGTTTAATCGTGTCGGTGAACGTAGGCTTCCAGTACATGGACATCTTCCAGTCTGTAAGGGTTCTGTGATTAGTTTCGTCCAAGTAGTTTATCTTGTTGTCTGTCTCTGTTTCTGCTGTGAACTTTAATTTAGGGTGTATTGCGTTGAAGTCATTAAGTACTGTCTGAATGTCGGTGTGATTTGAGTCGGATATCAGCAGCTAAAGGAAAGGTTCGAAACATGTAGTTGTGAAACATATGTACAGCATACTACAATAAAATTTGTTGTGTTTTGACTGCTAGTTATATATTTTGTATTTAGTTACGATATACTGTGTTAGATTTCGGTACCTTATCATAAATGGCAAAAATGTATTCATATCTCCAGTAAAGTGCCTTCATCATATCGAGAGAACGGTTCTATACTCTTTACCTTCTTGTATCAATTCCCGGTCTGATATTTGTGATTAGCATTTTGCTATTTCTATTTGTCTGTTCCAGTGCCGGTACTTAGGCCAATATCTCGTTGCCCCTCGTTGCTAATCTCTACATATTTCTAAAGTCTTCTCAATACTGCATGAAATCAACAGTTGAAACAGAGTTGTTGAATATGCTACGTAGCCCACAGCAGCACACAGCAGCCATTTTTATATCAGTGTCTGTGTCATGTGACACAAAGAACATCAGTATACATTTCGTACTGCCAGCTACAGCCGGTCACACAGCTGCACTGCAGTAACTGACTGACATCAACAAAACCAACAATTCATATGGACTCTGTTGTGTCCGGACATGGGTTTAAAGGAAAATCCCTTCAATGTTATCCGGAAAAACAGTCGAGAATGTATAAGACCTAACTAAACTACTGACTGACATGCTGACTGACTATAAGTCAAAATGAATAAATCGCTGAATGAGTGAATAAATGGATTACTCGTTGACCCACTGACTGACTGACAGTTAACTGACTAAATGACTAGCTATGTAACTCAGTAAGCAACTAATTAACAAATACCGAACTGACTAAATAATTATTCAACCAACCAAAGAAACAAACAACAAAGTATCTACAAGAAGCAGCCTGAAGTTTCGAAGCTTCTGAAGAAATTCCTCTGTTGAATACAATGCTTCATTCCGCCCTATCCTGGGCCAGATAAATCCAATCGACACCTTTTATTATTTATTATTTCCTAAACCCCATCTTTATTTCTGTATCCACCGTACGTGCTACATTGCCATCCCAATTTATTCCCCTTTATTCCACCAACCAATACAATGCAGTAAGCAGTAAAATTTAAGAAGCTACCTCTATATAACACTTTCCGCCTTTATGTTGCATCTCTTAATTATGTTTAACTTTTCCCCAACCCCCACACAACAATAAGCATTGTGTTCGGAATATTGATTGTAAAACTTTGAGTTTGGAAGTGCCATTTTGTTTTGTCTTTCAGAATGACTTATGAGAATCAGATATGTTAATGTGGCTGTTTTTATAATTTTGTCATTAACATCTTATAATTCAGGGCACATTAATATTGAAAAAGATACTGCACCGTGTACAGCGGATTTACAGGAACGTAAATTTTTCAAATTTTTACCAAATGGACAAACTGTGGTGCGAAATGTATTTTAGGGAGTGTGGCGAGAGTCTGACGGATGTGAAGAGTGAGGTAGTATATATTGAGAAGGTTTAGTGCGCAGGAGCATGATGCAGACACGATAATCCCTGTCAGTGCTTTATTGTGCGATCTTTCATTTACAAAATACATTTCAGTGTACCTGTATACGATATAACTTAGTGCTCTTTGCTGTGTTTTTCAGTCTTATGTTCTGAGAGTCACATTTAATAAATCAATATAATAAAACTACAATTTTCATAATCAGAAAATATTTACTGTTCTGCAAGACATTTAAACTCGCTCCAACAAAACGTTCACACTGAAGCACCTATTAATTTCTATCTCAGTGATGCCCAATATTACCCAGCTATCCTGCACACTGATATTAATTTCCTTTTTGTCCATCTACATGAATGTACCTGCGACTGTAATGGATTGGTTGTTATGAAATGTGGCGGTTCTGCTCACTTTTGAATGGAATACAGTGAAATAAATTAAACACTCAGAATAGCAATACAACTGTTTAACGCCAAGTGCTAACTGCACTGTCAGTTCGTTACTTTAAAATTCGGTAGGATTCAGAAAATTTTCACACAAATCGGCATTTGAGGATGAAATTATCTGAGTTGGGCTTCAGTTTGCACAGTTTGTCAGTTACCATTGTAACATCCACCTGTTTCTTTTCACTGTCAAATTGCGTCACTGCGCTTGCAGCCAATAGCGTGAGTCCGAAGGATCTAATCTCTGGAAGTGTGACTATATAATTTCAAACAACCGGCTGCACTTTACTTCAGAAGGCATCAGGTTGGCAGTTTGTGTGCTGTTGTGCAGCTGAACATGTAGCAGAGGCTTGTGTGTAATTATTGTAAGTACAGTTCAGTTGTACACTGTACAGTTTGTACAGTATTTGTAAAGTAAATGTGCTGTGCTGTTGCGCAGCTGATCATGTAGCAGCAGGTTCTGTGTAATTACTGTAAGTACAGTTCAGTTGTAGATTGTACAGTTTGTACAGTATTTGTACAGTAAATGTGCTGTGCTGTTGCGCAACTGATCATGTAGCAGCAGCTTGTGTTTAATTACTGTAAGTACAGTTCAGTTTCACACTGTACACTTTGTACAGTATTTGTACAATAAATGTGTTGTGTTGTTGTGCAGCTGAACATGTAGCAGCAGCTTGTGTGTAATTACTGTAATTACAGTATATTTGCAGACTGTACAGTTTGTACAGTATTTGTACAGTAAATGTGCTGTGCTGTTGTACAGCTGAACATGTAGCAGCAACTTGTGTGTAATTACTGTAAGTACAGATCAGTTGTAGAATGTATAGTCTGTACAGTATTTGTACAGTAAGTGTGTTGTGCTGTTGTGCAGCTGAACATGTAGTGGCAGCTATCGTCTAATTACTGTAAGTACAGATCATTTGTAGACTGTACAGTTTGTACATTATTGTACAGTAAATGTGCTGTGCTGTTGTGCAGCTGAACATGTAGCAGCAGTTTCAGTTTAATTACTGTCAGTACAGTTCAGTTGCACACTGTATACTATCTGAACACTCAGTATGCTGAACAGTAACACACCTAACATAACAGTCACAGTTTTATTGAAATAAAAATTTCCAATCGGGATATGCTTTCTTCACATTAGTCAAGGCAACATCGTACAATTCAAACCTTTAAAAAATTCAATTCATCATATTTGTCCAGTTTTAGTGTTCCTAGGTTTTACTTGATTATAAGTGTAACACACTCCATCCAGCTGCAATACCACTGTCCGCTTGCTGTGAAATATCTTCCAGATAATTTTCACTGTAACGCAATTCATTCCAATGAACGCACCTTAAACCTTCCTCCTTAACCCATTCAACACTCAAATTCAGCACTCAGCACAGTACATTTCACTGCTGCACACAACAGTTACCGCCGTAACACAACAAGCTGTTTCCGATACAACTCATACAGCCCCTCTTCCTGCTACATATTCCCTGTCTCAAATATTGTGCGTTATGTAACTTATTTATTTAATTTCAATGTATTTTACCTTGAAACAGGAGACTCTGCATTAATAACATTTACCATTATTCTACCAACTTCGCTACATTCTGTCTTTTCGGTTGCACGTTATGATGGAGGAAATTTTATGGGTATGTTACGTATCCGAGCAACGATGCTACATTTCCTTCAAGCGGTGGGTTTTTCCCAGACTTCTGTAATATTGCCACTCTTAGGAAATTTCGAAAAGTCGCAAAGAGCGACTATTAGCGTCTGTCTTTCTGTCCGTACTGAACAACTCAGTTCCCACTTCTATAATTTTTATGAAATTTGACAACTTAGGATATTTCGAATGTGTGTTAAGAATCTTCAACTTTATTATAAATCTGAGAAGAATTGTGGGTACTGAAATGAAGACACAAAGACATACATAGGGGTCAGTGGTGCACGTTTGGACATAACTTTGAAATTCTTCTATTGTGAATGAACATAAAGGGATGGGCAGTAATAGTGCCATCCAACATGGCACTTCTTTGTGGGAAATATTATATAAATTTTATAAATCTGCCCATTTTAAATACAGAACCACTTTGTTAACTTATTTACTTGTGACAACATTCCCTCACCAAGACGGACCTTTGTTACACAAACAGTTGATTCCAAACATTCACAATTCTCAACACAAATTCAATACCCTTACTTAGAAATCTGTATCAGTCTTATGAAAAAGCACGATTGATCAATATTTGAAATTCCTGTTTAAATCTGGTGAATATATGACCAGGCTTATAATTGTGTTAATGTCAGTGAATTCTGGTCACTTTCGCAAACTTATGTTACATTTTGCTTGCTAAGCCACATGCAGTAGTGCGTGGTTGTGTTTTGTGGCTTTCTGAGAGACAGATTTTTATTTCCGTTTACTAAACTCTGCAACAAATCTATCCTGCGGTTTCTTGATTTTTCCAAATTTGTCTCGTAAGTCGTTCTAATATTTGGTGTACACTAAAGAAAGTTTTCTTCTTTTTTATATGGCAGACCATAATAAATGTTTTAACATACAATGATACAGTTGCATAATACATTTCCTTCTTCTGTGATAAAAAAATATTTCACAATGTTTGTAGATATGAAACATTAGGCCTATTTCACACGGCGATTCGTGAATGCGATTCCGGTAGCCGATTCGTGAAACCAGTTCTTTTCTGTACGCGATTCCTGTAGCCGATTCGTACAACATAGCTGATTCGGAGAATGTCACCTACGTGCGCTCTAATCGGGTACCGTTTCTTCGCCAGTCATCTTTATGTTTTCGTCTTGTTCAGTTTGTCTGACTCGTCCAAGTTTCGAAAATTATGATGATGGATGAGATTGAAGTTGCTGCGGTGTGGCTTTTACATAAAAAAAATGCTAAAAGGAAAGTGAACAGAAAAATGTGGGTTCATGCAGCGACAGTATCCTCAGTGTGAAAGACGCGATATCCCTCCCACGTCTCGACAGCTAAAAAGTAGCTCGGCGGCCGAAGTTCCGGCGTTTCACAAATCGAGAATCGCATTCTGAATCCAGCGCGTATCGCCGTGTGAACGCTTCCATTTGTTTTAATGCATCTTTAGAATCGGACACGTCATTCGGCTACCGGAATCGCATTCACGAATCGCCGTGTGAAAGAGGCCTTAGCTTAGATTCAACATTTCACATTTTCTTTCTTGCCTTGTGCACTCGGCAGAAAGTAGTAGACGGATTTAGTGCAAACAGGGCAACAGCTAATCGAAGCTTCTTCTCTTTCTTCATTGCTGTGTCTGCTGTCCGCTCAGAATCCTCCCACAAAACGTCAATTTTATTTCGCTTAGTTTTGCATTCGATGACAAACCTGTGATCCCTGACAGGCACAATAAGCCCCAAAACATGTAATCTCAAACATCAAGCTGTGAAGCTTCATTCCAATAGTTGTTGTACCGTCACTAATAATTTAACAAAATTAATAACGAACACCTACAGCATTATATTGACAAAACGTGAAATTTTAAATTTTGTGCAATTCAATAAAAAGTAAAATACACGTACAATACACTAATGAACAGATGTTTTCTAACCACAAAAAGCTAGGTTTTCCCCATGACACACACAGAAATAACCGTCATATCTGTATACAGTATGTATTGAGAGTTGCACTGCAGTTCCACATATACCATCCAACTCTTTTATCAAACTTTCCCAGCATTTTAACTTTTCCAGTACACATCTCATTAGGCCGTACAGAACAGTTCCGTAATTGCCAGCTGCTGAATGACCAAACACTGTAAACTGTTGTGATGCCACTCTCTAAAATCTATATATGTCAATCGATATGTATTGCATTTTAATATTGTTTGGATCGTTGTATTGACGGTCTGTTGAGACCGAAACATGTAGTTGTTCTTGAATATAGGCAGCATTATGATTGGCTGAACATTAGAACGTTCTTTATTGAGCGGATGAAGTAGGCTAAATTAAACAAAATACAACAGCATGCTGTCCGATACAATAAATTGACACGATATCGATATAACGATTTGTGTCAACTGAAAAACAGAACAGGTTTTTAGTTGTGTCCAGCAGTTTGTGTTCTTCACTTACCGCGTAGAAGGTATTGGTAACTTTTTATTGTTTTAAAAAGTTACGTTTTCTACCTTAGTAGTTGATATATTGGATCTTCATATCATCGAAATCTTACATGTCAATATCAGTCCTTTTAAAACTACATACGAACCTTCGAAAGAAATTTCCAATTCCAATAAGGAAAGTCAGTATGGTGTTCAGAGGAAATATATAAATATATACAATATAAAGTCTACCACAACTGTCTAATGAACACTTATTATTAAAAGGCATTTCATATCATATTTCATAGCTACATGTTTCGGCTTATTTCTGTGGAGCCATCTTCAGGCTGAGCATTTGAAAATGTATTTATACAGTTGACAGTGTTTTTTGATTACCTTTCAAGGCACTCACCAGACAACAGTAAAAAACCAATCATTGTGTTCAAACTGCGGTCATTAAATTGCCTCACAAGTGCATCTCTCCCTCTAACATACTGCATGACGTCACAGCCATAATGTGAATACTGTCATTGTTATTATGTCAGACTTAATCAATTTTTAATACCGTACTGATAATAGAAGTCCTTGTAGTATCAGTAATACTTGTAATAGTACAGATATATCTCGCCCCTTCACAATTTCACACTCAGTCCTGTCAGTACCATTGCTGACTGTATTTAGTGCACAGTATATTGTTAGAAACAGTGTAGCATGAAATTGTTAAAATGCTGTTGTTCAATACAGTAACTGTGGATTATTTTACACATAATATATACACACCGTGTATCACTTCTCTATGTAGAGCTCACAGTAACTGCGCAGTTGAAACAGGAAGTTTCTGCAGCACTGTGGGTGTATAGTGTTGTATGTCTATTACTGCTCTCGCTATAGTGACCAATAATCTGTCTGCCGTTCTTGTTACAACGTTGGACTGACAGTAAGGCCCATAGTACAGGCGGTACACAAGTCAATGAATAGTGTTGTATGTCTATAGCTGCTATTGTTATAGTGACCAATAGTCTGTCTGCCGTACCCCCGGTACTGTTGCGCTGAAAGTAAGGCCCACAGTACAGCCAAGCCAAAGCCAAGGCAAAGTTCTAACTGGGGGAGGAGACTTGCGCGAAGCGCACGTCATCACCTTGTCTGTTAGTCATTCCTTCGTTTGATCGCACTGCTGGGCTCCATAACAGACACCTTAAATCTAACAGGGGAATATGCTTACACTAAAGATTTTGAAGTCAGGCTGAGAGCCTTGACTGAACTAACCAAAGACTAGTGCCTAGGTGGCACTGGACCAATTATGGGAAGTATAAACTTTGCCTGGTTGGTTGTCTGGGTTCTGAGTTCAGATTTGTCTTGTCGCAAACTACAGGTTTGCAACTTTTAGGTGCATAGGTAAAGCCGCCGCGTCTGGGGAGGAGAGTGCGGGCCGTGTCCCGACTTTGCATCCTATACCCTGAAATTTGCCTTACAACTGAAGAAAATTAAGGAAAAACCTCTGTCAGGGTAGCCGAAAGGCGCTCGGCTGATCCGAACGCGATTCGTTTTGTCGACATGGCCATCGCGAGCGTTGGCCTCGACTGGCTTGCTGGCCCCTGCCGCCCTTTGCTTACGCGTCAGGCGACTGGGTCAAACCTCGGTAAGCGTAAGTATCTGTCGCGATGCCGTACTAGGTGATTCCTCACATCAGCTAACTTCTAGTTGGAGCTCGCAGTCAGGGCTCTGATGAGGATGGCAAAGAGCGGAACACCCAGATCCTCGAGTATCTGACTGTTACTTACGTACCAGGGGGCACCAGCAGCAAGGCGAAGACACTTGGTTTGTAACACTTGTAGCCTCCTGACATGGGAGCAGGCAGCGGACCTCCACGCGGGGCATGTGGAATCCATAATGGGGCGAATGAGCTGCTTATATAGCAGGACTGCGTTTCTGATGGAGAAATCATTCTTCCTGTTCAGGAGGGCCCAGCATGTCTATCCTCAGCGCGGTCTTCTTTCTAACCTGATTGATGTGAGGCGAACAGGTGTGACCCTTGTCTAGGGTTACCCCCAGTTAACGAGTGGTGTCGACCCATTCGATTGGTTCCCGAGGAGTGTAACTGGTCGGGGCTGGATGAAGCGCCGTCCGGGGCGGGCGAATATTATCGCGGTGCACTTAGACACATTAATGGCGATTCTCCATTCACTCAACCACCGTTGACGGTCATTGAGATATGACTCCAGGTAGCTGACAAACAGCGTCAGGTTGCGGGACGTGACTATGATGGCCATGTCGTCCGCGTAGAGGGCTAACTCGACGTGGTGGAGGGTGAGGGCATGTCGTTGACATACAGAATGAAGAGGCAGGGAAATCAATCCGCCCTGAGCCACTCGACCCGCATACCTCGGCGAGATGACGTGGCCGTCTGGAAAGACGCTTCGAACGTCCAACCCCGGAGGTAAAAGGATATCGTATGGACTATGTAAGACTGGCAGGTTAGAAGTGTTAGTTTTGGAGGAGGCCATCGATCCAGAACGTATCGAATGCTATGGCCACGTCGAGGAAGATTGCGCCTGTTTGCCTCTTTTCGCCAAAGTTCCTGGTGATTCTTTGAACGAGGCGGGCTAGCTGCAAGGAAGTGCTATGCCTGGGGTAAAGAACAAACTGCTCATTCCGCAGCAGGCCGCGAACTTTTACTTCGTATAAGATCCTAGATAATAGGATATTTTCGAATAGTTTACCAATCGTGTCCAAAAGACTAATGGGCCGATAGGAGGGCATTGCTGAATCCTTCCCCGGCTTAAGTATAGAGATCACTCTGGCGTGCTTGAAGAGTGTGAAGAAGTGATGGGTGACGAGGATCACATTGAAGATCAGGACCAGTAGGGATACCGCTCGATGTGGGAGATACTTCAGGGCCCTGTTCTGAATAACTTTCGGTCCCGGAGCCTTGCTGACTTTGAGACCACCTGACGGCTTCCTGAAACGTCACTGGTTTGGTTAACATAGATTCGCTGGCAGGGTTTATGCGGTAAGACCTCAGCGCCACGTCAAATTTTTAATAACTTCCGGGACCTAAGGATCGGTCGTCGGCTGAAACTGAGCATCCAGGCATTCGACAAGGACTTCGGCATTCTCGGAGCCTGAGAGAGCGATTCTCCCGGGGGTGACCAGGGGGAGACGCAGTAGGAACTCTCATCACACGCTTTGTCATCCTCAACAGCGATTGGTCTTCAGGATCGAGGGAATCGAGCTTCGTGTTTCACTGGTCGTTCCTCGACTCGTTGAGCCTTTGAGTCACCGACCTTTGCAGGCGGTTGACTTCGGCTTTCAGAGCGGGGTCCCTGGTGATCTGCCACTGCATCCGCAGCCGGTTCTTCAGGCGTGTTTCTTCCTGAATGGCGGCCTGTATCGGAGGCCGTGGGTCGTAACGAGGGCGACACTTAGGAATAGATGCCGCCAGAGCCTTCAGAACGGCGTCGAAGATGTTCTCAACTAACGAGTCGATTGCCATCCCGTTGTGCAATTCCGGATCTAACGGAATTTGATCTTCCAAGTGAGTTTGGAAGTTGGCCCATTCAGTTCGCCTAAAATCAGGGCGATCTGGTGGGTGTTGAAAGGAAGAGTGACACGCTGTGTCAATGAGTACAGGGAGGTGGTCCGAGCTTAGTGCAGAGCACGAAGTCAGATACACCAGGAAAGGGAGGTCCTTCACTATCGCGATGTCCAAGACATCGGGAGGAACGGAGGAGTTTTGTGGTTTGGTGGTAGGGGTGTCCGGTCCAAAGATCAGACAGGAGTTCTCGCCGGCATAATCACGGAGGAGTTTTCCCCGTCTCGTCATCAGCCGTGAGTTCCAATCCACGTGTTTGGCGTTTAGGTTGCCGGCCATTAGGACCGGGAATCCTCCGTCCAACAAGCGGTCAGGTCCTGTCCGATGAGTGGGTGGGAAGGAGAGAAGTAAGCCGTAAGAATCTTTACCGGTCTGCCGGCCAATATAACCTGGATGGCAGTAGCCTGCAAGTGGTTCAGGCCAGAAACGGGCACTGAGTGTTAACTATAACACGTCGGACCAGGATGGCTGTACCGCCGCCCGCTGTCGGTCTGTCTGTGTAGTGACAGACATAATTGGCAAGACGTAAGGCTTGACCAACCTTAAAGAATGAACCACTTAAAAGACAAATATCGACACCGTGCTGCCTGAGAAAATGCTCCAGCTCAAGCTTCCTGCCGTCAGCATTCCAGCAGGCAAGGCGCAGCGTTTTACTTCGTACCGTCCTCCTAGGGCGTGCTGCCATATTCGGCCACGAAGAGAATAACGGTCTTCAATACAGACGCAGGCGGGCTGACCCTGTGGGAAGGGAGACGATGGACGTGAGGAGCTGACGATTCAACTACACACATGTTTGGAGGGGGAAGCAATCGACGAGATCAGAAATATACTCGAGTGGGGTGGTGGGGCTTTGAGTGGGGACTATCAGGTCGGGGGTTGTAGGCTTGGCAGCCGCGGTTTTTACAATCGCGGGTGCTTACTTTTTCGACTTCCCAGCAGCCGGTTTAGTTGCTGCCCTGGATTTAGGATCAGGCTTCTTAGGCACGGCCGTCTGGGTGGTGGCGGTCACTTTAGGCTAGCTGGGCACCTCCGTGACCGGTTGAGGAGTGGGTTTGGGATTGGGTTTAGCGGTGGAGAGGTGGTGGCCTTGACAACACGCCCCCTCGGACGACGTGATTCAACTCCTCGTCAATGTCCATCTGCTCGGCAGAGGGCCCGGCCCGCTGAGCTTTCGGAGAGGCGCACTGGCGTGTGGCGGCGCCCTTTCGGACACGCCCAGGCGCCTGCTTTGGAACGGCTGCATTCGCTTCCTTCCATTTAACACAGCCCCTGTAGTTCGCCGTATGGTTGCCCCCTCAGCCACAGCACTGAGGCTGCTCCCGCGGAGTAGAGCACCCACAGAAGAGGTGGGAGCCACCACATGTGACACACCGGGGCGCGTATACACACTTACGCTGCGTGTGTCCTAAACCCTGGCAGCGCTAGCATTGCATTGAGACTTTTGGGGCCACATACGTCTCCACCGACATTCGCAATCTGCAGAGCTCTGTGATGGAAAACACCTTGGAAACCTCAGGCCCCCGCGCCACCGATACGACGAAGTGAGGGGTGAAAGGGCGGTCCTTGGCTGGGTCCTGGTCGCGACGGCTGGAATGCAGCTGTGTATCTCCCTGGACACGAATGTCCAGGGACACCAGCTCCTCCCGGACGACGCTTTCAGGCATGCCCCTGCCCAGGTTTTTCAACAGAAACCGCGCACAGCCGTCCTCCGGGATCGTGAACATGTGGAATCTTACACCCACCCAACCAACGAGGGAGTGCAGCGCGCTGACCGCGGCTCTGAAACCGTCAGCGATTGACGGGACAACCATTAGCTTTTCAGCCTTAAGTAGGGCTGTCAGACCGCCAGGGTATGACGCCCTCAACCAGGCCAGGATAGCACGTGTGTCACGTAAACCTGAAATAAAAATTGAGGTCTTATTTGGTCGCTCGCTTTGGTGCCATCCGGCATGTCGCTCAGAGGCCCGGACATGTCGCTAGATATGCGCCCGTTTGCTGTCTCGCGTGAGACAACGGATTCAGACGGGTCTGTATCCATGGCTGTGGTCTTGAGCGGCCCACTTGGCTGCAGCGGGGAGACGGACCTGCCCAAAACAACCGCGTACGTCACCCTTCCCTCGGGGACACGAGTTGCCGGCTGCAGGATGCAAAGTGTTCGCCTGTGACTGCCAATGCGCTCTTGGGCAAAGGAACGGTTCCATCGCTAGGCGCTGGGCGCCGGTTTGCGGGCTCCAGTTACCCGCCCGAGATTGTCAGCTTGTTGGCTTTGCGCTTGTCCGTGAGCTGGGCAAATGATGGTTAAGGGGCTCTGGCCCCACATTCAGTTGTGGTGCTTCGGCTGCAGCAAGCACCGCCGGCTTCTTCTTTCGGAGAGTCTACGCCATCCTCAGCTACTTGAGAATGGCCGGGGAAAGTTGCATGGTGGTGATAATCCCAATTAAGGCTAATACTTCCTGACTTAGCATGATGCTTCGTCAGGAGCTCCTCTACTCTACACAACACAAGATACCGGACTCCCGATTCGGCCAGTAACCGTGTGAGTAGGTACTACACGACCGGTTAGAACAAGTCTCCTCGCTCGCTGTCCTTAGTTTAATGGTCAACCCCTCAGCCGAATAACCAGTTCTCTCTCGGCTCGCTGATGTTCACTACTCCACTGCCGACTGCCAATCTAGTGGAATCTCTCCCCCAGAGTACAGAAGGTACACCGGGTAATATATAGTGCTGTATGTCTATTGTTGCTATTGCTATGGCGACCAATAGTCTGTCTGCCGTACTCCTGGCCCTGTTGCCCTCACAGTAAGCCCCACACTACAGATGGTACCCCGGTTAATGTATAGGGCTGTATGTTTATTGCTGCTATTGCGATAGTGAACAATAGTATGTCTGCCGTACTTATGGTCCTGTTGCACTAAGAGTAAGCTCCACAGTACAGATGGTACACTGGTTAATGTATAGTGCTGAATGTCTATTGCTGCTCTTGCTATAGTGACCAATAGTCTGTCCGTCGTACCTCTCTCCCTATTGCACTAACAGTAAGCCCCACAGTACAGAGGTTACACCGGTTAATGTTGTGATCAGAACAGGCGTGGATTTTATGTTAATACTGAAACTGAGACTGCTGTAAAGATATTTGATGGAAATATCAGAAATGTTAGCACCGAACAAACTGAACTGCCTGATAATGTGTGTTATGTGGAGTTTCACGTCATCTGCTTAACTGAGACTTTGTTAAACGACATCTATTTCTATCACAGATTGTTTCCAAATTCTCTCAATACTGAGGTTCTGATACAGTCAGTAGCACTAAATGTAGTGCTGCTGTTCCGACAGCCATTCCGTCTGCAGTAGGTAACTTTATGTATATTCTGCAGTGTTACGACGAACGGTCCGGGCCGAAATTTCCACCCAAAGTCGCGGCAGTGTTCTAATTGGTAATCACTTTCCTACACCCATTACACCAAACGAGACGTAATTTCTAAACATCTCCCTATATTCAAGAACAGCCTTGATACAAAGGTCACACTGTTCTTTGATGCGTTATTTCAGTGCTGCTAAGCTTCATTGGTTGAGTGGTTTGCCCTAACAAACTGTCGATTTTATTCAAAATTTATAAGTGACACAATTTGCACCTCAACGTTCCACTGTGGTCTTACTCAGCACGTACCGAATGATCCACTTTCATCAATTCCAATCCTGTAAGAAAACTGTTTGCTACGATTGCTGTTGTCAAGCCGATTGCTGCCACCATTGATATTTGTTTGTATTTAGACAATTCAACGTCACACCATGAACACTCTTACAGTAAATATGCACTGGCAGACTGCAGCTTCGTATTCAGTTTTCTGTCCAATTATGACCGGTCCGGTGTGTACAGCAATAGCACAGTAGGTGCCGCAGCATGCTGTTTAACCGATGTTTTTCTGCAAGGTTTGGGTTAACAATTTCAAAGATTTCATTAGACAGTACAAATTCACTCACTGGTTTTCCCACGCATTGATTTACTTTTTTCGAAAAAGGACTTAGTTTTATAGGTGATACCAAAAATAAAAGCCAGTATTATTGTAGTAAATGTTCACACTACCGACCGGCAGTTTGTTCAAAGTACAATTCAGTCTGACACACTAACCGGTATTACAATATAGAAGATGATCTAAAACCCAACCCTACCAATCTCTGTAAATAAGTACATCTTTTACCAAACACAATTCCTACACAATTCATCTCCATATAAACAGTACTGACGCAGTTAAACCTATACCGGTAGCTGCAGTTTCTGCAAAACAGTTCCAAACTGTTTATAGCACTTCTCCAGTGGCTATTAGTACTGTCTATTGTACAGTAATTTTTTTCTGTTGCCCCCCTTTTCCCAATTAATCATTTTGGAAGCTATAAAACCCCTCAGACCCTCTCGGTCTGTCACAATTGACGGTGCACCCGGTACTTCTAGTAGCCGTTGTTTCACAATATTCGCACCGCTGCCTTATATACATTTTGTATTTTAGCGTGTCGCAGGAATACTTTTCGACGGAGAGGAAAAAATCTGTAATTGTGCTGTTTTGAAGAATAGCAACAGTTCTTCTGTTAGTACATATAGACCTAAATGTTTTTAAATTCTTTTCTAAAGTTTTTCCACTTGGTACACCATCACATGAGACATTAAATCAAACAAATATTGGATCCCAATCTATATAATTTTTCAATAGCCTAAATCTAAGTTCGTACCCTGACTTGATTTCATTTCACCTGTAGTCAATTCTCAAAGTCAAAGTGATTTTATTTATTTTGACTTCAGAATATTGAACCTTGTTTCAATACTGTTTTACTACACAGGCTTTCGGTTTATGGGTTTTTTGACAGTGAAGTAGAATTTTCTTTTACCTTCCTTATCGGCAATATTCTGTACGCGTTTAGACACCCTTTCGTTATCTTTGAAGTTTTGTGGGGTGCAACGGGGATCTGTTTAGGACCTTCAATTTTTAGTATAGTGATCACAAAACTTTGTAATATAATTCAGCGTTGTAAATATTTCGTATCTTTGCTGATGCCGTTAAAAACTTAAATGCCATAAATTCTGTAGGCGATTGCATTTTGCAGCAGTCTGATACTAAACCTATACGACTCTGGTGCACTTCCGTCCAGTACTTTAACACCATCAGCGTAAAGTGAACGCTGATGTATAACATTTAGTTTCAAGCTATCCTGTTTTAACTGAACCCTCCTTATAACATAGGCTTAAGCAAAGTTGAAAAGCAATGTCTCCTTGTTTCAAACCATTCTCAATATAAAACATGCCCGACAAATATTTGTCCACCCGAACACTGCTATACGTTTCATTCAGACACATTTTCATTGGCCTTACCTTTTCCAAAGAAATACAATACTCAATACAGCAATATACAAGTCATCCCTCCTAACTGAATCATAGGCTTAATTGACGTCTACAAGAAGCTGATGCATGCTTCATTGTATGCTATTTTTTCAGAAGTATTTGAAGAATGCAGAGTATATTATCAGAAGAAATTAAGAGAATAAAATATAATGTTGTATTTTGATATTTGGACACACTGGGCAAGTGCCTGAGCAGGTGAGCAGGACATGTCCATAGGGAATGCGACTGTAAATTTTATTCTATGAGGAATGTTGTATTTTGGCAGGCCTGAAGAGAAATCAGACAAGAATTATCAGCTAGCTAACGAATTCTGCATTTACGTTGGATTGAAGGAGCAGCACCTTGGTTATCACAACAGCTGGGATTGTTGGTATTTTATATTGATTGTACGGTTTTACATATTGCACTGTCTTGACGTTGGCAGTGCTACTGACGGTAGGTGGAAACTAGCTGCCACACACTGTAATACTATTAAATGTCACCAATGTGGAATGATGCTGTAACAGACCCAGGACTTTCTACCCTCTGGAGAATGCCAGCCAGGAGCACTGCATAATTACAGTGGCAGTGGACAGTTATGCTCTTCGCTCCGTGTTATTGCAAGGGAAGCCCTGCAGTTTGTTTAGTGCAGATTAGTGCCTTCAGCATTACCTCACGTTGTGGTTTGACTGTTAGAAAGATACAAAAGCATGTGTGTCAGACGATACTGTGCATAATTTCAGACAAGTTAAATTCAATGCCAGTCTGTGCTGCATATGGGTTTTGTGGTATATTTTCTTCACTTATTACATTTTATTTTACAGCGTCAGCTGAAAACGTAGGTACATCTTGTATAAGGAATCGTGTACGTGTATTTCACACTCCTTAAAGTTGCTTTGACAATTTGCATGAACAATTATGTAACGTTGTATCAAAGCAAGGCACTGACTGCACAGTGTGCAGAGCTGTGACAACACAATGTCTGCTTTGGGGAGTTCTAATTCACAAAACTGCGCGAGAGGAAATTTGGCTTCTCACAGCGATCAACCAGATGGACGAATTGCTTTCCCGCCATTCTCTGGAAAATTAGTTGTAGACGAAGGGCTAAAATTAAGCTGCGAGAATTTCAAGGAGTTTATAGATGGTTTCTTTAAAGACAAATACATAGCACCCCTAAGCCAAATTAAAGCAACGCCCGCTTTCCCCACACCCCACGTGCTAGCCCAGTTTTCCTCCAAGACATACACAGACTACATAAGAGGAGAGACTGACGCTCAGTACGAGAAACGGTTAGCTTTACCTGACGGCTGGAGGTTACTAACGACTGCGTCTAATTTTAAATGGAATAACGGCTATTTTGGGGCAGCATATTGGCACCCTGAGCATCAGCAGGTTGTGATTGCTCATCGAGGCACTAACCCTAAAAATTTAGGAGCACTTTGGGCAGACGTTAAGGGAGTGCTTCTTAATAACTATGTTGGGCAAATGGAATCTGCCAGCACCTTTGCACAGAAGGTCGTTGAAGTGCTGCGAAAAGTTAATCGAAGTAAGAGGGTCGAGTTTCAGGTGTTCTTTACAGGCCACTCCTTAGGGGGTTGGCTAGCACAAATAACCACATTCACCACTGAGTATCTTAAGAAAGAAGAAAATTTTTTCCTTAAAAGTTACAATGACAATTATTGTTATCATCCCCACACAGTAGTTTTTGACAGCCCAGGTTGCAAAGATATGTTGTCAGAACTGAGGGACACGTTCGATTTAAGGCTGGATGGACGTTCCATTGATTTAGAGCAGTTAGATATCACTAGTTATCTGTCTGCTCCAAATCGCATTAATACTTGTAACACACATTTAGGGACGGTCTATCGCCTCTTTACTGATTTGTCTGATATGGGCTGGGGGGAAAAAAGTACTCCATTATATACCATAGCAACCCACAGTATGGATAAAATCGTGCAAGCTTTTGACCCTGAAACAGGGCAAGTATATAAAGATGAGAAAGGTCAGCTAAAAGTACAAGTGGGTATTGATTGGCCAATCAGTAACGGCTTAAAGGGTGGCGAAGAATACAAGAGGTTCTTTGAATGGGCAAAGGATTTGAAATACCATCCAAATACTGAAGATGTATCTTTCCAGCACGTGCATTACTATCCGATTCGCTACCAAACTAAACTCTATGATGAGCGGGTGAACAATTTCAGCATATTTAGTGAGAAAGAGCAGGAATTCTTACAGCGTTATCTTTGGTTACGACAGTGGCCGGAATTCTTTAAACCTAAAGAATTGTTCTCTTCAATGGAAGATAATCAGGCCCAAGAAGACGCTGAAAAAATGTTACAAAACTTTGAGATTCATAAAGACAAAATACTCTGTACAGATGGTAGTGTGTTACAGGCAATAATTCCCTATGTGAAACGGTTGCTTCAGCTGTTTCCTGAAATAAATGAGGACACAAAACGTGCTTTGTCATCAGACGAGGTTAGAAACAGGGTTTATCAGTTTGAAACAAGACGTTATGTCGAAAGAATTATCCAAAGCCCACTGGAATTTAAGTCTGATGCTTCGAGTTTTAGAGAATTTCTAGAAAGTAAGGAATATAAATTTCTGAATTTACAGATTGTTAAAGGGGACGAGTGGACAGGGCTAATCAAAGTACATCAGGTTCTTCAAAAGACCGGTTGTCTGAATGAAGGTCAGTACACCGTACTGAAATTAAAGCGTTTGTTAACGTTGAATCAACTGATGGACTTAAGTAAATTGATGCAGTCAACCATAACACCATATCTGTTACTGATGGCATGCGAGGACAATCAACATTTGGATGAAGAAACAAAAGACGTAATCAGAACTCTCGTTGACACAATAAAACAGAAATCAAACATTAAGATCATATTTATCACTCGATCAGGAGGCAGCATCGTTGCTTTCCTGCACCACATGGGTAGGAGAATATCTGGGGAAGGGTTTGTAAGAAGAACTGAAGAGGTAGAGTGGTGCGATTTAACTTCAAGTTCACAGGAGAAACTGCTTGAGAAATCAGTCAAATTTCAAGGCTATCTAGTCTCCTTAAAAGAACTGATAACTGCAAAATCTCCTGTAACAAAATTTCTGCCTCTTGGTGCTTTAATGGACAAAAAGGAACTTAAGATGGCTGATCCAGTGCCAATTGCAAATACCTACAATGAAGGTTATTATATCGGGAGAATATTTCGTCATCAGAAAGATATTAAACAAGACATTTTTAGTGATGAAAGTGTAAGAGATTCCCGTGTATACCTGGCCAGAACTGAACAAGAATTCAAACAACTCTGTCAGAAGTACCCAAAGAGCAATGTGCATTGGCTAGAGGACAAGTCAGGGAAACTCGTTTGGCAGAAATCGAAAGGAAGCTTAGAAACGCTGCGTAGATATATAGATACAGAGAGTTCACACACATGTACAGATGGTAATTTAGACAAGCTGTTGGAGCAAGCACAGCACCAGCGAGTGATGTTAATTTCTGATACAGCAGGGATGGGTAAATCTACTGTATTGACACATCTGTCTCAGCGTATCAAACAGAAGTTCCCAACCAAATGGGTGTTGAGAATTGACTTAAATGACCATACAAATGCCTTGAACGAACTGAAACAAGAACAGATCGATAAGGTGAAAGCGATTGAGTTTGTATCGACGAAATTGCTGGAGCTTAAACCTGGTATAGAGATGGAATTATTTAAAAAATGTTGTGACCAAAAGCAGAAGTTAAGAATAGTAGTAATGCTGGATGGTTTCGATGAAATCAGTCCGAGCTATAAAGAGACTGTCATTGATTTACTGCAAGCTCTAATGCAGACGGAGGTAGAACATCTGTGGGTCACCACCAGACCACATCTAAAGGAGGAATTGGAAGATAAGCTGCATCAGCTGACCTACACACTAGAACCTTTTTCTGAAAAAGATCAAGTTGAATTTTTAACAAAATTTTGGAGTTTACAAGATTGGTTCACTGAGACGAAAGAAAATGGAAAAGAAATACAAAAGAACAATTTAGAGGTATATGCTAAGCGTTTAATTAAGATACTGACCGAATCAATTCGTGATATTGAAAGAGAGTTCACCGGCATCCCACTTCAGACGCGCATGTTGGCGGAGGCTTTTGATCAAGAAGTTAATGCATTTTGTCAGTCATCTGAATTATTATCTGATTTACCGTTCAAGCTAGACTTGATTGGGTTATACGGACGATTTATTGAAAGAAAATATGACATCTATCAGGAAGAAAAGTTTCGAGTGAATGTGAACAACGTGGCTGCAATAGGGCAAAGAAAACGGGAGTTAAAAAGTTTGAGGGAAGACCATCAGCAGCTGGCATTGAAGGTACTGTTCACAGAGGAACAAATGGCATTGTTTCAAAACAGAGAACGTTCATTTTCAACCGAAGATTTGACAAGAATTGGGATAGTACAAGTAAGTCATGACGGTAAACCGCACTTTATCCACCGCACCTTTGCCGAGTACTATGTTGCAGATTGTTTGGTGAACCGCTTGACTGAGGGGAACAACATTTCAGATGAAGAACTGACTTTTATACTGAAAGATGTATTTTTGCAAAATGATTATCGAGTGATTAGAGTTTTTATGGATGGCTTATTGTCAAATTCTAAACCATCCCATGAGGTGTTAAAACAGCGCGGAAATAGGATAAATGCCTTAGGACTGTATTATGGTGAACAATTATTGGACCAAGCGGTTTCTGAATGTAATGTTTATATTGTTGCAATTTTATCAGATAGCCTCCAGGCAGCAGAGCACACAGAAACTTTCATTCGGCTATTGCTAGCAGAAGATTACGCCAGAAGAAGTAGATGGAATTTGGCAATATGGGGTGGCAACTTACAGGTAATAGAGAAATTATGGGAGTGTGCTAACGTTAAATTAAAAACAGAGGATAAAAATAATATGTTATTACTAGCCAAAAATCTGGAAGGAAGAACCGTCTTTCATACAGCAGCAAAACAGGGCAGACTAGAAGTATTACAGAAATTATGGGAGTGGGCTAACGAGAAATTAACAAAGGAGGAGATAAATAATAACTTATTATTAGCCACAGATAAATGGAAAAGAACTGTTTTTCATATGGCAGCAGATCAGGGAAGACTAGAAATATTACAGAAAATTTGGGAGTGGGCTATCGAGAAACTTACAACAGAGGAGATAAATAATAATTTATTATTAGCCACAGATGATGAGAGACGAACCGTCTTTCATATGGCAGCATGGAGGGAGAGACTGGATATAATACAGAAAGTATGGGAGTGGAGCAACGAGACACTAACAAGAGAGGCGATAAATAAGAATTTATTATTAGCCACAGATAATGAGGGAAGAACCGTCTTTCATATGGCAGCAGATAAGGGCAGACTAGAAACATTACAGAAAGTATGGGAGTTGGCTAACGAGACACTAACTACAGAGGAGGTAAATAAAAATTTATTATTAGCCTCAGATACATGGAGAAGAACCGTCTTTCATATGGCAGCAGATCAGGGCAGACTAGAATTACTACAGAAGTTTTGGGAATGGGCAAACAAGACACTAACAATGGAGGAGATAAATAATAAATTATTATTAGCCACAGATATTGAGGAAAGAACTGTTTTCAATATGGCAGCAAATAAGGGCAGACTAGATATATTAGAGAAATTATGGGAGTGGGCCAACGTTAAACTAACCACAGAGAAGATAAATAATGAGTTATTATTAGCCAAAGGTTATATGGGAAGAACCGTCTTTCATATGGCAGCCGAGTGGGGCAGACTAGAATTATTACAGAAAGTATGGGAGTGGGCTAACGAGAAACTAACAATAGAGGAGATAAGTAATAAACTATTATTAGCCACAGATGATAAGGGAAGAACCGTCTTTCATATGGCAGCAGATAAGGGCAGACTAGAATTATTACAGAAAGTATGGGAGTGGGCTAAAAAGATACTACCAAAAAAGGAGATAAACATTTTATTATTAGCCACAGATGATGAAGGAAGAACCGCCTTTTATATGGCAGCAAGTAAGGGCAGATCAGAAATATTAGAGAAAATGTGGGAGTGGGCTAACGAGAAAGTAACGAAAGAGGAGATAAATAAGAAATTATTATTAGCCATAGATGAAGAAGGAAAAAACATATTTCAAATGGCAGCAAATAAGGGCAGACTAGAAATATTACAGAAATTATGGGAGTGGGCTAACGAGAAACTAACAACAGAAGAGATAAATAATAATTTTTTATTAGCCAAAGACAAATGGAGAAGAACCGTCTTTCATATGGCAACAAATAAGTACAGACTAGAAATATTACAGAGTGTTTGGCAGTGGGCTACCGAGAAACTAACAACAGAGGACATAAATAATAAATTGTTATTAGCCACAGATGATGAGGGAAGAACCGTCTTTTACATGGCAGGAGAGCAGGGCGAGTTAGAAACATTTCAGAAAGTATGGGAATGGGCTAACGAGAATCTGACAACAGAGAAGATAAATAATGAAATATTATTAGCCAAAGATTGTATGGGAAGAACCCTCTTTCATATGGCAACAGAGCGTGGCAGACTAGAATTACTACATAGATTATGGGAGTGGGCTAATCAGAAACCAACAGCGGAGGAGATAATTAATAAAATATTATTATCCAAAGATAATGAGGAAAGAACCGTCTTTCATGTGGCAGCAAATAAGGGTAGAATAGAAATACTAGAGAAAGTATGGGAGTTGGCTAACTGGAAACTGACAACAGAGAAGGTAAATAATGAATTATTATTAGCCAAATGTAAGGGAAGAACCGTTTTTCATATGGCGGCAGAGTGGGGAAGACTAGAATTATTACAGAAAATATGGGAGTGGGCTAACGAGAATCTAACAACAGAAGAGATAAATAATAATTTATTATTAGCCACAGATGAGGTGGGAAGAACCGTCCTTCATATGGCAGTAAAACGGGGCAAATCAGAAATATTAGAGAAAATATGGGAGTGGTCTATCGAGAAGCTAACAACCGAGGAGATAAATAAGAATTTATTATTAGCCACAGATAAGTGGAGAAGAACCGTCTTTCATATGGCAGCAGATCAGGGCAGACTAAAAATATTACAGAAAATATGGGTGTGGGCTAAGGAGAAGTTTACAGCAGAGGAAATAAATAAAAAATTATTGTTAGACACAGATGATGAAGGAAGAGCCATCTTTTATATGGCAGCAGAACAGGGTGAACTATAATTATTACAGGATATACGGGTGTGGGCGAACGAGACCCTAAAAACAAAGGAGACAAATAATAAATTTTTATTAGCCAAATGTTAGAAGGGAAGAACCATCTTTCGTATGGCCTCAGATCAGGGGAGACAAGAAATATTACAGAAAGTAATTGAGTGGGCTAACGAGAAACTCTTAACAGACGAATTAAATAATCAATTATTATTTGCCTCAGATAATTAGGTAAAACTGTCATATGGCAGCAAATATTCTGCAACATGGAAAATATGGGATGGGATTAAAAAGACTCAAACAAAAGTGGAGAATCATAATGAAATACCATCAGAAACAGAAAGCAATGAATGTCTGCCTGGCAAGTGGGGTTCGAGTGTTGTAACTTATGAATATTACATCCAATCTAGGAATTTACCAAAAAATTCTCAAAACAGAGAAATAAATTTTATTAACCCCAGAACTTAAGGTAAGCCTGTATGGCAAAATGCAGTACAGTGAGGTAACCTAGATTTATTGCTGAAATTATGAGAGAAACCTAAAGATATACCAACACTAAAGAAGATAATTACTTTTCTTCATAGGTGATATATGAAAGCTGTGTTGCTTATGACAGCATAGGGGGCAACCTGGATGTATTGTAGCAAATGTGCGAGTGGGCTAAATTGAATCTAAAATTAGTGGAGATATTAAATTATTGTTAGCCCCAGACAATAAGGGAAATCCCACCAGAAACGTGGCAGCAGATTGGGACATCCTAACAATAGTACATGAACTATGATTTCGGGCTAAATAGAGAATAACAACAGAGGATATAAACACTAGTACCTTATTAGCCAAGGCAATAAACGATAGACCACAATATTACACAAATTTCATTTGGATGCTCTAAAGGGAAATTAAAAGTATAAATAATATAGGGTAGTGTTGAACCAGAACACACATGAACGTGTTCAGTCGTGACCTGTACCAACATGCTCAGCACTTTCACAGCACAAACCTAAGCCATACTACTAACTCCTGTGGCCGTTATAAACTAATCTGAACGGTCAGCTGTATTAGTCACAACATTTCACACCCTCCCTGCTGTAAGTTAACTCAGGTGGTAGTTTGTCCAGCCCTCCTTTCAACGTAAAGCTATCAGTCTGATTACTGTCCAGCTTTAATGCAGCACTGCTGATAGCCAAAGCCACAACACAACTGAAAGAAGTGGCCTTCCGTCAGCCCATCAGACGGTACCAGATATTGTGCTGTTATGGGGTGAGCAGAACGGGATTGTTGATTGAACAGCGGCCGAGGGAGTTAGTACATTCAGTAGAGTATTGAAAATGTATACCTAACCTCTTTTACTTCAGTTACCGAAGAGGAAAACATGCTTTACCTTCGGTCGTACAAAGTAGAACTTGTCAATCGAAAGTTAGACTTTAGATATTTGCTGGTCCGATGAATCGCGAAAGCAGATAAATCTGTAGCAGTGGGTGGCAGCAATAATAACAAAAGTGTCACTGTGTGCTGCTGAGTGTTTATTCCTCTTTTCTTCAAAGCATTAAAGCAGAAATATGATAAATATTCAGTTACCTCCCTGAATAAAAGCAAAATATTTTGCTGATATCGAAGTGTTCCGTGCAACAGCAACACAAAGAACTTGTACTCGCGTTATTGTGACAAAAATGTGTTGTTTGTGTAGTGAACAGCAGTCAGTGTGTTGGTGGGTTAGCAAAAGCAGTGGGGATGTTGGCTGACAACGGAATGTAAAGCCTATGCAGTTAAGTTTACTTTTCAGTGTTGTTCAGTACAAATGAATGTTCTACAAGTTATTGTTGGTTGTGGTAAAATGTGTTAAGTGTAGGATAGGTTTGTTCTTTGTGTAACTATATGGACTGTTGACAATTGACATGTTATTGCATACACAAATTTCAACATTCGGTCAGCACCAACAGTACACTGTGTAAGGCTGCTGTTTATTGTAATCAAAGTAAATGAATGCTGTATCAGCAGTCCTGTAAATGCAAAGTTACTGTAATTCTGTACTTGCAGTCCTGTGCATGCACAGTTAATATAATGCTGTATCAGCAGTCCTAAACATGCACAGTTAATGTAATGTTGTACCAGCAGTCCTGTACATGCAGAGTTACTGTAATTCTGTACTAGTAATCCTGTACATATACAGTTACTGTAATGCTGTATCAGCAGTCCTGTACATGCAAAGTTACTGTAATTCTGTACTGGCAGTCCTGTACATACACAGTTACTGTAATGCTGTACGAGCAGTCCTGTACATGCAAAGATACTGTAATTCTGTACTAGTAGTCTTTAACATGCACAGTTAAAATAATGCTGTACCAGCAGTCTTGTACATGCACAGTTACTGTAATTCTGTACTAGCAGTCCTGTACATACACAGTTACTGTAATGCTGTACCAGCAGTCCCTTACATGCAAAGTTACTGTAATTCTGTACTAGCAGTCCGTACATGCACAGTTAATGTAATGCTGTATCAGCAGTTCTAAACATGCACAGTTACTGTAATGCTGTACCAGCAGTCCTGTACATGCAAAGTTACTGTAATTCTGTACTAGCAGTCCTGTACATACACAGTTACTTTAATTCTGTACTAGCCGTCCTGTACATACACAGTTACTTTAATTCTGTACCAGCACTCTGGTACATGCACAGTTACTGTAATGCTGTACCAGCAGTCCTGTACATGCACAGTTACTGTAATGCTGTACCAGCAGTCCTGTACAAGCACAGTTACTGTAA
>JGI20166J26741_10966669_pt1 | contig 28744 bp, 21 predicted proteins | sample TergutCu122P5_FD_26741 | JGI IMG/M metagenome (IMG submission 26741)
ATGTGGAAATAAAATGCCAACTAGATGCAACAGAGGTTTTTATTGCAGATCTTATTGCTTGCTGAACATGTTTCGGGCACCACTATGCCCATCATCAGGATGGGCATAGTGGTGCCCGAAACATGTTGAGCAAGCAATAAGATCTGCAATAAAAAACCTCTGTTGCATCTAGTTGGCATTTTATTTGCACATATTAATGGGAAATCTAAGCCAGTTTTATTTGCAGATGATACTAGTATTATATTTTCCAATTCAAATCTCGGAGTTTTTAAAAATGATGTTAAAATTCAATTCGATTCATTAAATAAATGGTTCAAAGCCAGTAGATGCTCACTGAATTTTGATGAAACCCACTTATGCAGTTTACAACAAAGAATAGTCCTCAATTTTATGTGGACATTAGTTATGCTAACAAATTAATTTATAAAGCACATGATACAAAATTTCTTGGAATATATTTAGATAGTACAGTGGCTTGGAAAATTCATATTGAACAAATAACAGACAAATTAAGTGCAGCTTGCTATGCAGTGAGATCAGTTAAGCTGAAGATGGTTTACTATGCTTGTTTTCATTCCATTATGAACTATGAATTAATATTTTGGGAACTCTTCACGCAGTGCAAAAATGTTTAAAGTAAAAAAAAATATATATATAATTAGAATTATTACAGGATGCAGAAGTACAGACTGATGTAGAGATTTATTTAAGAATCTAAAAATTCTGCTGCTTAAATTGCAGTATATACTATCACTTCTCTTATTTGTGGTTACTTACTCCATGGAACAGAGTCTTTCTTGAGAAGCTAACTGGTTCTCAGCTAGTCAAGAAATTCCCCATATTGTATGACACCCGAAGGTTTGGTACCACACTTACAAGTGCCTGCCACCTGTCCCTTTCCTGATCCAGATCTATCTATTTGTGGTTAACAACAGAAATAAATTCAAATTAAATTCTGACATCCATCATATAAATACTGGACAAAAATATAACTCTCTTCAACCTTCATAAAGTTTATCACTATATCAAAAAGGAGTCTGTTCAATTGGCATAATGTATTGAACAGTCTCCCACACATCATCAAAAATTTAAGTGATAACCCTGAAAAATCCAAGTCAATCCTAAAGAATTATTTCTTTGCTTGCTCCTTCTGCTCAGTAGAAGAATACTTCAATGTAAACAGAGAACGATAAACTAAGCTTAATCAGTTGTATTGTGCCAGCTACTGATGTTCATATATAATATTTTTCCTAACTTGTTCTATATCCAAGGCATTAACCTGTTTGGTTTCATAGACTGCAGATAAAGTCAGTTTAGTTCAATTTTGTGTGTGTATGTGTGTGTTGGGTGGGGGGAGTGGTCTTTAGTGTACTGAATTTTGAACTTTAGATTTTTCATATTTCACAAGCTACAGTTTGCTAACATTCCATTTCTGATGAAGTTTAGAGTCTGAATGAAGTCGTCGTATTCTTTGTGTTATAGGTTATTTGTTAGTTTGTGGGCATTGAAAAACTTAGCAGAACTGTCAAACAGGCTTGCTGTGTGCATGACGTGGCAAGGGCAGGATGTTTATGTCATTTTCTACCAGTCTGCTATTCCAATTGCTGTACAGGTGACTTGATCCCAATCTTCTGCTTGAAAATTTGGTTGGCCAAAAACAAACTGATGACCCTTACTCATGTGTTTTTGGATCATTGCTTTGGTCAATTCTGTTGACTTTTGTTATTTAGTTTGCATTTACTGTACTGAGTATTTTAATGAGTTTCACATGATAACGTCATGATGCAATTATTTCTGTTGGTGATAGGATGAATGCTGTTGAAAGTCAGAATTTTCATGTAGGAATCATGACCTCAAAGGCCTGTTGTATGCAGACATCATTTGAATGTGGCTAGCTTGTTGGTGGGTGTGTTTATTATCATCCTGTCACTGTCTGCACCACTCCCTCGAAAGACTGAACGTGAATTTTATGAATCATATATTGGTGATAGTATATGTTGTGTTGGGTATGCATTTCATCTTTGCACATTTGATTGCCTCAGAAGACTTCTTTGCATTTATTCACTATTATAGCTTCAAGTCTTGTGTAATTTACAACCACCTCCTCCTTGTTGCACTGTTGTCTTGAACAAATGGTGGCTGTTACTGTATTCATGTGTTTTGTTTCCTAGTCTCACCATCCGTAGCGCCCTTCACATTTGGTGAGAAAGCAGTGAATGCAGGCCAGCTGGTCCAGCAGAACTGCGCAGTTACAGAAGGCGATGAACCATTGAATATCACATGGACCCTAAATGGAGTTAATGCTTCGACTGCTTTGGGAATATATGTATTGAAGATAGGGTCAAAGACCAGCATCTTGACTATAGAGTCTGTTCGGGCATATCATGGGGGCAACTACACATGCACTGCTACCAATTTGGCTGGAAGCACACACTTCACTGCCTACCTGGCTGTTAATGGTATCATGTCATATATTTGATTGTTCCCCTAGTGTGCCCCAACCTTTTTTAACCATGGATTCCATACTACATGCATTCCACATCGTAATTCAACAAAACAATAAAACTGGCCTGCAGTGAAAGAAAAGGTTTTTGTATCTTGTTTAATAGAATGGAAAGAAACAGCTTGGAGTTATACAACATTTCTTTTTATGTTTTTACAACAAAAAATTGAAATCAGCCGGTATGCTTTGAAGAGGTTACCTCTTTTGCTGTTTACAAGACTGTAGGCATTGTTGGTTAGCATAATTGATGTCTTAACATCAGATGCAATAAGTACGGGTTCTTTAAATCCTTGCACAGCTATGGACCAAATCCTGACAGCCATAGTGGGCACACCAGATTTTTAAAATACCTTTCCTGGGACTTACAAAATATACATGATTACTTGAGACAGAAAGAACTTAAGAATTTATTACAATGTGAATAGGATCACCCATTAAGGTTGATGGTAAGGAGTCTTGGGTTTTCAGAATCACTCCCTGTTGCCTAAAAAAATAAGTAGCACATGTAATTGAAATCAGAACACTGCATTTGCTCTTGTAGCTTGGTGTAGACTATTACCATCTGTGTTAGATTCAACTGTATGGTTTGCTTTGTAAGGCAAGGAGCTGCAAATAAGGTTAATTCGTACTTGTATGACCAAATGATAACTGAAAACAGTGTCATTACAGGAAGTGTTTGCAGGTGTTGGATATTTTTGGAACATCTTCGAAGTACACCTTAGCCCATTCCACTTATTATTTTGAATTTGTAATTTTCTTTAACCACAAGGTTTAGCAATATGAAGTTTATTTTGCGTTCATGTTCTCTGCAAGATTGCGGTACATAGTGTCACATGGTTTTCTGTACCATGAGGCCTTTTATGTTTAATTTTCTAGTGGCATAGTTTCAGCTTCGTTATTATCTATCTCAGCATATTTTAAAAATGTGAGCTAGTTCGACAAAGGAGGAAGAGGAAGCAAATTGATGGTTCATGTCCTCTGATGTGTGACACTTTGTCACTGGCTGGGTATTTCCCTGTGTTTTAATGGGACAGAGTGCCTTCATCTTCAGGGTTGAGGGGTCCAAGAAGAATTTATTTGTTCCTGGTCTCCTTAAGCCTTGAAGATGAAGGCACTACATTCCTTCAAAGTATGGGGAAATGCTAATGCACCGACACAGCGTCACATGCCAGATGACCTGAATCACAACAAAACTGCTGTAGAAACCTCGTATCTTGCAAGGAGCATCATCTTCACTCAGATTGTACACTTGCTGGGGCTCTGCATTTATTTTCCAGAGAGTACAGTTTGTTTTGTTCTTCTTTGTTGTAGTTACCCCTTCCATTTCTCCCTTTACATTTGGCAAGAATGCTGTGAATGCAGGGGAACTTGTCCAACAAAACTGTGCAGTAACAAAAGGCGACGAGCCGTTAAACATCACGTGGACACTGAATGGTGCAGATGCCTCAAGTGTGTCAGGAATATATGTGTTGAAGATAGGTTCTAAGACGAGCATCTTGACCATTGAATCGGTTGGGGCTTACCATGGAGGCAACTACACTTGTACGGCTACAAATGCGGCAGGCTTGTCTCAGTTTACGGCGCACTTGGCTGTGAATGGTACTGCAGTCAGTGTCTGATTCCTGCGTAGTCTTCTTTAATCTGACATAGCTCATCAGACTTGTTCCCAACTTTGAATATTACTGCGTTGCATGATGTAGTTTGGTTGTCAGTTGGATAGTAAATGTTTTGTTATTGTGAAGTTATACACCTTTTTTCTCAAGTTTAGGTTTTGTATTCTTCTGAAGTTTGTGTTACAGTGTGGTCTTCATTTATTACATGCTTTTAATTTGTGATTTATACTAACCAGCACAAACACATTGCTTTGTTATCCTAATCCTATCTAATTGGCTGCATCCTGTCACAAAATTATTGCAATAGATTCTGAAACCCAACCTTCCTACACCAGCAGATAATTAAAGTCCTGCTGGCATAATATTTCATGTCATACCCAATTCATGAGGATACGGTCTTTTTCATTTTCCTTCTTAATTCTTTTCATTATGCACCACCATCTACCTTATTCCAATTACACTACTGAATCATAATAATAAAATACTGTATATTTAGCTTGTGATCTTTTGGAAAGTGATGCCATCTACTCTGGTATATAGTTCTTCCAAAAATGTTGGTACATGTCGAGCAGGTACACAGTGTCACACCCCAGACTGTGTGTTGACAACAGTAGTAGATACTGACCACAGTGCTTGTACGTTATGCGTAAGAATAGTTCAGCGATAATCTGTCCTTATTGGTTTGAAGCACTAGGTACAGAGCAGATTGCAGAATAATGAGTCACACGATTGAGGTTTGATTCAAAGCAAGAGTGGAGCATACTGTGTTTAACATTCACCATTTCAGGAACAGCTCCAAGGCATATCCAGCCTCCTGTTTGGTGGATTCTGACAGTTCTTTCAGAGCAGATTAAAGTGACCGTAGAATGATTGACATTTCTTATCTAGTGCCAAGGAACTTTTTTGTTGTGCCTCCTCTGTGTCTTCATGGCATAGCTTTTAGACACGGGGACATTTCCATGACTTCGAAGATTCTGTATATCCAAGTGTATCAGGGTAGCAGCTTGTGTCTGGTTACAGTGTTACCTTCAATAGCTCCGTTCTCATTTGGTGACATTGCGGTGAATGCGGGAAAGATTGTACAACAGAATTGCCTGGTTACGGACGGGGATGAACCTCTCAAGATCACATGGCTTCTAAATGGGGGGGATGCCTCTAACTCAACAGGAGTCACTGTTTTCAAATTGGGATCTCGGACAAGCATCTTAACCATCGAGTCAGTACGTTCATATCATGCTGGTAACTACACGTGTACTGCTACCAACTCCGCAGGCAGTTCGTCCTTCACAGCAGTCTTAGCTGTTAATGGTATACGTCTGTCGGTGTATCAGTCATTGCTGCATGCCATGTTTCTTTTTGGGTGGAAATTGTGAATGCTAGCATGGAATGGACAGATGAGTGCAAGGCACAGGTGATGTGACCAAATGAAGTGTTTTACTTGAGGTTGCAGTACCCTATTCTTATAGTTTGTAAATCAGTTTTGTACTATGTAGTGTGCATGGGAGCAGAGAGATGTGTACAAAATTTTGGTTGGATAACCAGAAGGATAAAGACCAATTGAAGATTTTTGTATGTGTGGGAGGATGGTATTAAAATTGATATTAATGAAATAAAGGAGTGTGTGGGCTGGATTCATCTGGCTCAGAATTGGGAAGGTTGATGAGCTGTTACGGTCTTTCGTTAGTTATCGGGTCTACTGAATTTTGTCTGTGTGTGGAATATTGTTTGGCCTGTTCAACCAGATACCTCACAGATATGAGCATGAACATGATTGTGTTACTGCAGTTATTCACCATAGCAACATTTTAAATTGCGTAAAACTGCCCACACTCTCTGGTGTCTGTTCCTGCCAGTTCGTAACTTCTACTCTGTGTTACCTGGCAGCTAGGATTTTATAGATGACAACTATACAAACTCTGAGATGTATTTGATATAATTACAGTAAGGCTTCTGTGCCATCTCACTGTGAAATTCCAGCAGAAAACTTGTAAATGATTTCTCTATAATCCTCGTCTGAGAGAACTGTCTTTTTTTTAATGCAATTTTTGCACTTTTACATCCTATTGTAACTAGCTGCATATGTTCTTACTTTATCAGCATTGTGTGATGCTATTTCAGCCCTAATTGCATGAAATGTTAACATTTCACCCTCAAATTTCAGTTGTACCATCAATAACCCCATTCTCTTTTGGTGAAAGTGCTGTGAATGCTGGTCAGATTGTACAGCAGAATTGTGTTGTCCTAACTGGTGACGATCCACTGTCAATCTCTTGGACTTTTAATGGGGCCGATGCTTCCAGTTCAGCTGGTATATACGTATTGAAGATAGGTTCTCGGACCAGCATCCTGACCATAGAATCTGTGAGGTCATACCACAGTGGCAACTACACATGCCTGGCAGCAAATTCTGCTGGCAGCGCTAATTTCACAGCACACCTGGCTGTCAATGGTATTAATATGGCGAGTTTATTGTATTGCTTCTTTATAACCTCTTGCATGTTCTGAACATCATAAAAGAAAAACTTGGATCGAAAAACTTATGTCTATGCTTTAAAATTCACTCGTAGCAAAGGATTGTGTACTGTACAATAATATTTCAGTTGTCACATTCTCTTCAAAGATTCAGGTCTTCTGTGTTGTTACACTGTGCCACCTGATAAAAAGTTACCAGTGTTTTAGAAGATCGTGGTGCCTTCAGATATCAGTAACTGTTTACCAGTAAGCACAACATCGCAACACAGCAGACCTGAACAACACTACTGTCAGAACGTCGAATCTCATAAATTTTCTTTGTTTTACTGTTTTTTGAAAGACCTGTTATATTTTCAGTATAATTTTTAATTATATTATTGAAACTGTTGTTGGTGTGTTTGTAAGAGAATAATGAAGGATGGGCACCTAAACCTGTCACTTCATGTTCCTTTCTTGGGGGGGGTTTTTTTTTTTGTTATCTTGAATCAGTTCTCTGCATGTGAGAAGTTCCTCTCTTCCCCACAGCATCCAGACCAACTCTGGGACCATGTAATGGGATATCACCCCTTGTTGGCTTCCTGTGGCTGCTTATGTAGCATATTCTTAACTTTGTTTTGTGTATTGAAACTTTTCTGCTGCAACTGGAAATGTAGATCAGTGAAGAGTGTTGTGTATTTGTGTCCAGTACCTGATCTCTGTCACAGCAGCCTTTTATGGCTGGCAGTTTGTGGTCTTGGTGTGAAGCTTTTGTGTTGTATAAGACAGGTAATGTCTCTGTCAGTTGTAGAATGAAGACTTTCAGTGGAATTGGTTGCTCAGCTGATCATTTGGCATGCGAACCATTTTATCACTCGTTGGAACATGTTTACAATGCATGAAGGTTGTGCTGCTGCTGCTGCTGATGGTGATGAAGATGGCAGTGATGATGCATTATTGAACTTCACGTACAGTTGACATTGAGTATCTTCGTGGTTTGGTTGTGGAAACATGGCATTTTAGAAGTGGCTTCTGGCTCTTTTGTCAGATGAAAGTAGAACCCACTGATCTGGGACCATTATTACTTTCAGTATAAATTTCATGCAAATTGTAGTTAAAAGTTCATTTCCTACCTCACATTAAACAAGTTCCATCATTACATAGATCAGTCAGTTAATGCTCTTAGGGGTAATAATCACTGTTGGTTCTAAAATTGTATGAAACATGTAAGTGCACTCTTCGGTCAAAATGCGGTTTTTAAGGTTACAACAGGTGATGTATATACAGACATTTTCCAACATATAAGGCTTTTGCTCCTGAAAATTTTACATGACCTGAAATTTACATAAGTCAGAATGGAACCTACCCCACCTTATTTATCACTTGTCATCAGTTATATGTACATTTTTACAATGTCAGTGTACATGTTTGAAATGTTATTCCCATAAAATTTTTTTAATATAAAAACACACAAAGTAAAATACATTTAGTAATTACAGTATTAATAATTAATAATATTGATATTATATTATGTATAGCAGTAATCAATAATATTACTAAACAATAAGAATTTTTATGCGAGTTTGAATTTACGTAAGTTTCATATTATGTAACCCAGAAAGTGTCTGCAATTACCGCTGTGTTTTAAAGGGTTAAATGGCACTCACTGTATTTCCAGACTTGAGACTGTATATAGACATAGAAATTGACTCCATTGAATGGGCCCAGTTCAGGGGGCTTTTAGCTTCACCTGAGAGACCTTGTTTCCAAAATATTATGCTTCTATGACCAAAAGAAAACAAAGGGCACTGTCCAGTATATGTCTCAGCTTAATGTTGAAGATGATGAGAATTAGCAACAAGAATGGTGATAGTGAAGTTTCGTATTAGTTGCATTCCTGTAGCTTTTGATGATCCATTCATGAATGTATTGTAGTTCCTCTAAAAATTGTAGCATTCGCATTAGGTGTGTCTGCTCTGAGTTCTGGTCAGTCAGCCACTGGCCGTTGCGTAAGCTGTGGCTGGCAGTGACAAATACTGGTGTTATGGTCCGTGTGTGGTACAGCTGATGTGATAATTATTTCTCTCACCTAACCTTATAATCAGTGTGTGCTGTTACATCTGCAGAGTTTGCTACAGGGTAAGCCTGACATCACACTTTGTTGTGTTGTTGGTATATGGTGCAGTGGCAAACTTCACAGGGTATATGTCCTAGGTGTACTACATGTGTGCACATGAATGCATGCACACTTTGTATTGTTACATAGGTACACTGTTTGCAATATACCGGCTGTCACTATGTCTCGTTTGTTCTCTCATTTTTGTTGCTGAATCGCACTGTTCGCTAATAGGTACCTTCAGTTTACTGAAAAAATTGTGACAAATTAATTTTCGTGTATTTGGGTGTACTTTTACCTTTCTGCATTAAATTCATGTTCAGTGACAGTTTGTGTTAGGTTAGTTTGCTTGTGCTTTCAGGAAAATAAGACACATTTCTTTGTTCACAACTCAACCTTTATAATTAAATTTCAATTTTTTCTTCATGTTTTGGCCCTATAACTGACATCGACAGGCACTACATTTATCACATCTTGAGGAACAATTCTGTTGTACAGTCAAAATGTCAAGATGTTTTAATTGTAATACCTGATAATGGCTGGCAATAGTGCCAAAAGATTTAGTACAAATTGAAATGTAATCATATAGGCTGAGTTATGGACAATGAATTGCATATTATTTACCTTCTTGTTTAAAATTCTGAATGGAATGTATATATCTAAGTGTGTACTTGACTTCACTTCTCTTTCTTATTGGGTCTGTTAAATCTAAATAGATAATAAAAAAAGCAAGTGCTATGGCAACAGATGATCGAATGTGAGAAAGTCGTACCATGATCCCAACAAAATGGTCACTGTATTTTTTAAAAAATGAATTTTCCTGCCTTTGATCTCTCCTTGTTGAGATCTGTGAGTTACTGTAACTGAAGTTGGGGCCTTTTTGTGGTACATCCACTTGGCTCTGTGTTTTGAGGACAGAGCGAGAGCCCAGAAAGTTTGCAGGCACATTCGCAATTGTATTTTTTTATTTCATTCTAATTGTAGGTTTTATTTAGCTGCTGAGGCGTAATCTTCTTCCACTGCTCTATTGTAAGAAACTGCAAGCAGGTGCATTCATTCTAGGCTGTCATCTTCTGCCAAGTGATGTTATGTGCTTCATAGATCATTGTCAGCTTCTTTCATTGGTGGTATTTTGAGTGCAGCACTGGACCGTCATGCATTTGGTTCTGAATTGGATCCTCAGTCCCTGCATGCAGACTTTTTTGCTCATGGATTCACCCTTTCTCTTCTACCAATGATATTACTTCAGGAGTGTGAAGAATACTGTTTGCACCCCAGAGTTTAGGCCCCTCATTTAGCTGTAGGACCACCATCTTCACTGTGACAACCTCATCCTTGGCATAACAGATATGCTGCAGATGCCTCACTACATAAATGGATTCTACACCATTACCTTGGGGAGTAAGTGTGCAGCAGGATCAGTACTTGCTTTGTCTGGTGACACTGGACAAACAGCAACCGGCACTTCATATTACCAGGTTCTGCTGTTGAGCATGAGGAAGCATTTGAAATTGACACTAACTTACAACAATGAATCTTGTGCCCTTTCAAACTGTCTTTATACTGTGAAGTTTGAGCTCGTAGTGGCAGTGAGTACCCCGGATGTGCTGCTGTATAGTTCGGTAGACAGGTGCTGCTGTTTTGGAAGAGTGCATTGTTTCCATATATGAATATCTGTTGGGCCAGATACCATAGTGTCTGTAGACTGACGTAATAAGCAAAGAACTAATAACATAGCTCTTTTGTTCATGTTTACAGTTCGTCCCAATCTACTTCCGTTCTCCTTTGGAGATCGGCCAATGAATCCAGGTCAGATAATTACGGTACCCTGTGGTGTTATTGAGGGTGACCGTCCCATCTCACTCCATTGGACATTTAATGGTAACCCTATCACACCAAGGATGGGGGTGACAGTTGTGAATCTAGGGGAGAGAAGTGTGATTCTGAGTATCAGCTCTGTTCAGGCTGCTCACGCTGGACATTACACGTGCACTGCCAAGAACTTTGCTGGCACAGACCATCGCTCTGCAGAACTTGTAGTCAAGGGTACCCATTTATTACTGTTCCCAGATACACCTGTGTTTTAAAACTGATGCGATGTAGTGCCCATTATGTTATGTGTAACCAGCTCATTGATGCACCGTCCTGATAATGCATGCAGTTGTCTTACCCACAGACGCAATTTTCTTATATCCAAAAATGCATTAACCATAAAATACTACATATTACATATCATGTGTGCCAAATATGTGTCAGCCCTCCACCTATCTTCAGGGGCATCTACTTATGAAATATTCAGATTTGAGCCAGCTGGGGTATGACGCTTATCATTCACGTTCATCTAGTGCCACGGTCAAGAATATGTACGGCTATACCTTCACCTTTCATCTGTGCCTGCATGGTGTGTACAGGAGTAATTTTACGCTTACCTATGCCTTTGAGTTATACATTGCTACATACTTTGTGTAATTCTATTTGCATTTATGTATTTCGTAAATTCTTTTGAAGAATCAAGGCTTCAGAAACAAGTGGTATGAATTAATAGGTATGATTGTTGTTAGTTCTAATCAACATGTGTCAAAAAATCTTACCAGCAGTGGCAATTAACTAGTTTTAAGGTGAAAGTCTGTATTAGTATTCATTATTTGTCAAGTCATGTGTAAGTGTTGTGGGCTGAAGGCCTAAACATGGTAGTCAGTGCATATTATGTAGTTTGTTGTACTGTTGGAGAATATGTTTCTTATTCTGTACTAAGAGTACGACACTATCTATTGCTTCCATTTTAAAAAGTAAGGGATTATTGAATCCATGCCCATATTATTCTGCCATCTGCGTTGTACACCTTTTTCAGCATATTCATCAGCACTCATGTAGGAGGTCCGGTGTTCATATCTCATCCTGTGTTTTGTGGTGTTTCTCAATTTAAGTGTGCTACCAGCAGTTCACAATTTCTCTCATGTTCTTTTAATTTCATTCATTATTAGCCAGTCAAATAATGTTAAGTAAAGCAGGAAACAAAACATGTTCCATTTCTTTTGATTTTGTCGTCTCATCTAACCAGTGTTCTTTTGAGTGGACATTTTCGTTGTGTTTTCTCAGCATCTTTACTGCAGGTGTTGTTTTGTTTGCTTTAACCCTTTCACCGTGAAGCTTAGTACTTCATGCCGTACAGAAACTGCCAGTCACTGGGATGTTTCTTGAGAACTGAATTTATCTTATCAAGAGGCATGCTTCTTTACCCAAAATATAAATTATAAAATGTTAAAAAATAAATATTTTGTTTGATGCCATCTGTTAACGCACACTCACCTTCAGTACACATAACAGAAAGTCAATCTGTAAGTTTTGACTAGGTTGGAACATAACAGGCCTGCCTCTCTACGCAATTTTATCAGGTCAGTCAGTTCCCAGGAATGAAAGGGGGTTACAGCCTTATATTACGCAACATCCTTTAAACTGTGTACATAAAATGTGTGCCTTGCTGGTTACTTTATTCTGAGTCTATGATCAGGTATCTTTATTGCTTGGGATTTCTCCTCATATCTCTTGGTTTTACTGTGGACTAGTTCCAATGAAGGTAAAACACACAAGGCTTAAGAATTCTAGGAAGTGAATTTCAGAATCGATTGGACTCGGGGAATTTGGAGAAAAGTTCGCTTGAGAGAAAATGGTCGTAATGTATGATTCATTATTTCCCATTGCCCTGTTTCTTATGTTTGGATTCTTTTGATCTAGTGCAGCATCTTGTTTTTACAAGCACTCATCTGTGGCGGGTTCGGGAATTGCTTTCGGTAATGTCATGCGTTCCATTTCCAGTGATTTCTCAGATCTACCATTTACATTTGGGGATGAATCCACTGGTTTGAGTGACTTTGTAGTGGTCAGCTGTGCTGTGGTGAAAGGGGATTCTGTACTTGAGAGCATATGAGTGTTTACAAATGGTGACATGAGGATTCTGGAGCTTTTGTCACGCATCCAAGCGAGAGGCATAGTGTGCTTTTGGCCAACAATGCTGGAAAAATACTGCATTGCCAGCATCCTGGATGGTTTAGCAAACTGAATGTCACATTTCAGAGTGAATGGTATTATCCTAAGCAGATAAAGTTTTTACTTTATTTAATTTTTTTATTTTATTGGATGGAGGGTGTGCATGTCCTCACATTCTTTTATTTGTATTGGCCAGTACCTCCCAAAATGATGCCTTTCACATTTGGTGATAACCCATTTCATGCTATCAGTCAGCATTGCTTCAGTGTGCGGTATCAGGTGGTGACTTGCCACTTAACATTGTCTGGATGTTTGACTTCCCTTTGTTTCCACTTGGAAATTTAAATTGCTATAATTGGCCATTTTGTTAGTGTTCTTACTATTGAGTCTGCAGAAGGATGTCATGCCGGCAGTTACACGTGTTGCATTTAGAACTCTGCTAGTTTAGAAAATGATACAGTACAACAGACTGTCAGTGGTTTATACCACTTGGGTGTGTTGAAATCGTTTTATTCTCAATTTCCTGTGGTACATATTTTATTTCAGGCATTACATGTCCTAATTCCTGCCACGTTCTCGCCATCCTAGCTAATGATTCTTCTGTGTGATAATCTTGCATGCAACTGGGAGTCTTCACGTGGACTCCCGTCTTGCCACAAAGTAGATGATAAAATTCCCCAAATTGAAGATACTAGGAACCAAAAGTGACTGGAGAAATGAGTTTGGGGAAATGAACAAAATTCAAAAACTTTTGCCAGTTACGTATCTAAGCTTTATGTTGAATTCGTAGAATTTTATTACCACAAATGTGTGTTGATAGATCATCTTTCCAAATCAACAAGTAACATCACTTTCCAGTTTAATCAGCTTCTATTGATCACTCTTAACCTTGCACAACTTGATTCTTACACGTTCAGTGAACCCCAGCACTCTTTTTATCTATCCGTGCATATAACGGTCTACACGGCAGTCTGTTATGAAATGCTGCCTCTTCCCTCTCTCGGTCAAAGTCTGCCCATCGTCCCCTCACTAAAGTTGTTTTTCCACCCTCTCAAAGCCTGTGACTAGATCTTTTGAGTATATCCCCTTCTTTATGACCTTGTAAGAAAACCAATGCCGCCAAACTCTCCTGGCCGTGGGGGGTGTTGACCACTACCAAAACTTCCACTCCTTTCACCCCACGTTTATTCTCTTTCTTCCACCAGTTGTTTGGTTATGGTACCTGTGTACTGGATTACACAACATTACATCTCAGAAGTCAGTTGATTCTGATGATGTGTGTGTAATAATTTTAAAAAAATCATGAAGTCTGAAAGGAATACAAAAGATCCTTTTACCATGATATGACTCCTCATTATATGGAACTGTTAGAGGCAGATGGATATTTTTCCCCCCTTCCTTCTTTTGAAATGATTTAGTTGTTTTGGTTGTGTAATTTGGATAAAGTGCTTTTGAAAGTTTCAGTCTTGTGCCACTGTGAGGCACGGTAGGTTGTGAGGAGTGTGTATTCGCAATTCAACACCTGCTTGTCATCATGACCACACTCTTGTACTGATATTGTTTCTGGTTATTCTTTTCCAGTGCATATACATATTTTTCTGTCTTCAGGTGTAGTTGACACAGTCTAAAATGATCATTTCACTTCCACAGTGTTAAAATTTGCTTGTGTATTAATGTAGTGCCAAAGTAACCTATCACTTCCACAATGTAATTTTAAAAACTGGATTTCCTGTTTGATATCTTTTGAGATGAAAGCTTGCTTCACCATTTGCTTCCTATCACATGATTCAGTAAATTCACCACTTTCAGTGAGGCCTGTCATCATACCATTTTCTTTCGGTGACATTCCTTCCAACCCTGGCGATGTGGTGCAGCTGAACTGTTTTGTAACAAAGGGTGACTCTCCACTGGATATTGAATGGCAATTCCAAGGCATTCATCTGGACACACCCAGTAGTTTGCCCACTGGTGCAGTGGCCACAAGGCTAGGAGATAGGGCAAGTGTGCTGATGGTGAACCCAGTCTTGCCAACTCATCAAGGACATTACAGATGCATTGCGAAGAACCCTGCTGGCGCTGCCTTCCACTCAGCTGTACTAGTTGTCAATGGCATGAGTTGTTCCTACATTGGTCCAGTAAATATTGTGCATCCACTGAATGTTGTCAAGTGTAATAGTAGCTTTATTTAGTTAGTCCTTGCACACAGCTACCATACATATGTATAGCTGCCTCCAGATGTACATAAAATACCCTTGAAACGATTCATGATCACACTAAATATTTTGTCTTTTCATGATCAACATACAAAAATTGTGATTCTGGCTGGATGCATTACATTGCTTATGACTGTAGTGCTTTTATTATGTGGGATTCATTTTTCATTCTGAAATTATGACTACAATTATGTGAAGCCTGGTATTCCTCTGTTTTGTAGCATATTGCATAACACATGTGTTCAGCTTTGTGGTGTGCACAGTTTGCCATCTGCTTCTGCCTGTATCCTTTACTCTCTGCAGTTTTACTCTCTTTCCATGAAAATTTAATTTAATGACTAGAAGAAATTATGTGCTGTTTCAGTTTTGCCCAGGATTGTCCCTTTCCACTTTGATGTCCCAATCTTTGCTGGCCAAGCGACGCAGGTAACCTGCCAGGTATCAGAGGGTGATCCCCCTCTTGAAATTACATGGAGCTTTCAAGGCACAGAGCTCTCCTCCCAGATGGGCATATCAACTGCTAAATTTGGTCGGAAAACCAGTGTATTAGTAATAGATCCTGCGAGTTCTGGCCATCGCGGGAATTACACCTGTACGGTTAGGAATCCAGCTGGTTATGTGAACTACACGACGAGTCTTGATGTTCATGGTACAGTGATAATGTTCAGTAATGATGTGATACATTGAGGGTTCCAATCCAATTACCTGTCCCCCACTTCTTTTAGTCTGTGACTGTGTTTCTGAATGCAGGCGTACGAGCAGTGTAGTCTTTGTTTGTGTGACAACACTTTACAAGCAGTAAAGTTACATAGTTTGAAGCAAGAGGAATTTATGCTCATTTTTATGAATGTGACCCTTGTAGGTCTGACATTTCTTACGAATAAAGTGTGGAGTGGTCACATTTTGTATTCAACTTTTGGTGCACTCTAAAAGATGAGATTGCTGACTGGTTCATTATAAGTGTTGTTCTTCTAATGTACACCAGCTGTGATCATGTTATGTAGTACATATAGATAAAACATTATTATTTTTTTGATAATTGTTCACCAATTTAAATTTCGTGTCATTTGTAGGTTACTATTCTGTTCTCTTCAGTGAGTTTGATGTGTGGTAACAGCAAACATCATTGTCCTCATGCAGGTCCACACATTTTATCCATCTCTCAGCAAACCTTGGTTCATTATTCTGCTTTCCATTGGTCATTGCTATACTGAGCATGTTTTCTCATAACTAACTGATTGTGTGTACATAATTTTGACACAGGTTCTGTCCACCTCATCCACTCACAAGGTCTCCATAACGTCTCTCTTATGTCTGTAGTGTATATCTCATATAAGCTTCTAACACTGCGAGCACAGATAATTCCAAACACTTGTCCATTATGAGTTGTTTTGTCAAAGTTCTATTAACATAGAAAATCTTTTGTTGAGCGTCATTAACTTTACACACAACTCTCAAGTTGGAGGAACATGCCTTATCAGCTGTTCTGAGACATGTTCACTATATTTGCAGCTCCTTTTTTTGCTTTGCTCAGTGGTCTTGGCAGTTGATGCAACACCATTGGTATATGAATAAATTTGACTTCTCACTAACAAGCTGAATGCAGTATCTGTTCGTAGTTTCCTTCTTCATTTCTGTATGATTATGAATTTCCATACAAATTCAGTTTTGCTGTTGTTTCCTGAAATGTGGACACAGAGTGAGCATGTCTGATGTCAGTCAAACTTATGAATCCAGATTTGTTTATGTCTGCTACATTGTCATATTCTTGTGGCTTTTTAAAATACAGTGCAGACTAAGAAAGCTACAGATTTGTTACTGCAGATGAGGGAACAGTGGAGGTTTAAATAAGGATTGATTCTTCAGTTTGATTTGAGTTGTTAATTTTAATTAGTTTCATACACATAGCCTCCTGCTTTGTGTACCAGGAAGTCATTTCTACAAAAATGTGGGATGTTAAGTAAGGAATAGCCTCAATAAGACATTCTGTAACCTTTTCTGTACTGAGTTTTTTAAAATATAATTTGGTATAAAGGTGTGCCAAAGGATGTGTATGTATATCTAAGATAACCTACCTTAACCTAACATAACCCAACCCAACCTAACCTAACATGCCCTAGGCCATGAATATGTATGCCTGTACCATGGAAAGGGTTGAGAAGCTTGGTATGAAGGTCACGCTACTGAAGGCACCACTTACTTTTAATTTTTGGCCATTATCTGCATATGTTTGTAAGAACCAATGCCCTGGGTGCAGAGTTCTTGAGTCTTAAGGAGTGTTAGTTTTCTCAGGCAACCACATAGACCACAGTACTGCTTTTAAGTTTACTTGCCTGTACCGTTTATACGTGCATATTCTTCTGCAGTAGCCTAATAATGATTTCTCTGCATCAGCATCATGTCAACTATAATGAAATTTGGCACTGTGGGAAGTTGTAATAATGAATACTAAGATCGGAGTTTCAAATGGGCACTAGCTGTTTGGTGTTTGAAGGTGTTTGAAGATGAATCGAGATGGAATCTGTGTTAGTCAACGCCTGTAGTCCTGACTGTGTACATTTTAATGTTAATTTGGTGGAAGTAATTAGGCTGCTGTTGATAAGTACACGCTCTTTCTCTTGATTGTAAAGCATGTGTGTGTTTGGTGGTAACATGACATATTCTGTAGGTAACTGCAGTTTATTCAGTGGAATGTTGTTAGTGTGTGTGGAAGGTTCCCTGCTGTCTTCATAACATCTCTGGCTTTTGATGCTGGGTCCTTCTCAGCCATATATTTGGTCAGTGAGAAGGCACTTGGTGAAGGTGGTTCAATAGGAATGTTGTGTGTGCTGTGCTCCAGATACTGTGAGGCTGGACAACATAATTCTTTACAAAGTGGATGTGTTTACCAGCTGGATGGCTTTTCCACAGTCTTGACTCCATTGTATTGCATCTAAATCAGCTGAAGCCAATCATTCTTTTCTTCCATTCTTAAGATTAAGGTTAGAAATTACTTTTGTGGGTTGTTTATTCTGTTTCTAGTTTTACCCCGGGTCGTCCCATTCCATTTTGATGTCCCAATATTTGCTGGACAGACAACACAAGTTACCTGTCTTGTATCTGAGGGAGACTCCCCTTTAGATATTGCATGGAGTTTCCAGGGCACTGAACTTTCGTCACAGATGGGGATATCAACGGTGAGGTATGGTCAGAAAGCCAGTGCACTTCTTATAGACCCTGCAAGTTCAGGCCACCGAGGGAACTACACTTGCACTGTCAGAAACCGAGCAGGCTCTGTTAACTACACAGCAAGCCTTGATGTCCATGGTATGCTGAATGTGGTGGTCAAAGCATGTATCTCGTAGCAGTATTTCGGAGAGACCTTTGTTCCTGTCTTCTCCATACTGATGTTGCAATATCCTTTCATTCCATTAGTTGTGCCGGAGATAGAACCATTCAGTTTTAAAGAGAATGGGATCAGCGGAGGTGGTTCAGCAAGAGTGATGTGCACAGTAGTGTCTGGCGATACACCACTCAACATAACATGGCTTAAAGATGATCAGCCTGTCCAGAAGGGAGTGCAGCAGCTTGATGACTTCACTATGATCCTGTCACTGTCCCATCTCTCTCTGTTTGACTCTGGGAACTACACATGTAGAGCATCAAATTCTGCAGGCACAGCCGTTCATTCTTCTGTGCTGAAAGTGAAGGGTACGTGATAAGACGTTCTTTTGTGTTGGTTCTAGTTTTACCCCGGATCATCCCTTTCCATTTTGATGTCCCAATCTTTGCTGGGCAGGCAACACAGGTGACCTGCCTCGTTGCAGAGGGTGATGCTCCTCTTGATATTATGTGGAGTTTCCAAGGTACAGAGCTGTCCTCCCAGATGGGAATTTCCACCACCAAAGTGGGTCGCAAGGCCAGCCTCCTGCTAATAGATCCTGCAACTTCTGGGCATCGTGGAAACTACACCTGTACAGTTAGGAACCCAGCAGGCTCTGTCAACTTCACAGCAAGTCTCGATATCCACGGTACGCAGCTTGCTTTTATGTAAGTGCATGAGTATCATCTCTTGCAGGAACTCACTGTGTCTTCTGTCCTTCAGTTCTGTCGGCATTAAGGCATGTATATGCAGCCCACTTTGAAGGTTGTGTGAAAGAGAAAGTCTTCTTGCTCGTTGCTGAGCTTTTTGAGCCTTGGCCCATCTATTACTTTATAAACTTGGAGGTTGTATATTGGCTTGGCTCTTCATTTTTCACGACTCTTGTAATCAAGAAATGGAACAGCTTCTCTTCCTCCTTCATATGGGGCTTGTCTCATAGCATGTATGTGAGGTATAACTTAGTTGGATAAATGTTGTGTCTGGTCTGTTGTCTAGTTCGTTACAGATCAGTGCAATGTCCTTGTCCATTCCGTGTTGTATTCAAGCTTGATTGCAGTGTCTTGTGTCTGATGAAAATTCTAAACTTCTTCCCATAAACTAACCACCACATCCTCGTATTATGATGTAACTGGTTCAGTACCTTATGGCAGGTTTTAATTTTTCTTACTGTTTCTCTTGCATGAGAAATATTTGCGAAGTTGCTTTCGTAGTACTTGTCTAACTGAACCACTGTGATATGTTGTCCTGGTCACTACTTGAATGAACTGACATAATGGTTTCAGTTGTGCCCTGTTAAGTTGAATTGTGGGCATAATTGAAGCCAGATAATGGTATTCAAATCTCCCGGATATTGACAAAAGTTTATCCATCAGATGGGAATAATGGTTCTACCATACTTACAGCTTAGGGGTTATACACATATAAGAATTTCCAGGCTATTAATAAGAAATTGATGACACAGGAGACCTCTGTGCCCAAAATAAGAAGTGCCAAAGACAAAACATTTTGCTGTTGCCAGATATTTGAATTATTTGCAATAGAAAGCCATCTGTGACCATGCCATTGCTCAGATAGTTGTCACCAGCTTCTACATGGAGGCCTAGGTTCGATCCCAGACTGGTCTGTGTGGGGTTTGTGGTGGACAGAGTGGCACTGGGACAGGTTTTTTTTTTTTTTAAATATTCCAGTTTTCCATATCAGTATTATTGTAGCAATGTTCCATATTCATATTCACTTATCTGCCATCTGTGCTGTGAAGTCTTGGAAATGTGACAGCATTGCAAAATAAGACACTAAGAAAAGAAAGAAATGTGAACATTGGTGAGACCAGATCATGCCAGACCTGCCTCGCTGGCACAGTCATTGTGGCCGTGTGGTAGGGGTTAAACAAGAAGCGTCAAGGCACATATGTCGGTACCTTATGGTGGGCGTAATAGAAGTATTGTTGACTTTATTTTGAAATTTTGGACGTAAGCTAATTCACATGTTAACATAAATTGCTTTGTATTTGTTGCAAACTTGAGTATTGCATAGTATTTCATATACTGTGGCTGACACTTCTGTTGTGTGCTAAATATGTACTCATAATCATTTGATAAATATTTTATGTTTATATTATCATTAGAACCCAATTCTAATGTCATAATATAATAGAACATTTTGGGTGATCCCTGTCACAAGTTGAAGAGTTTTTTGTATTTTATGTGTGATGTATTTTTGTGTCACATTCAGCATCATTTCATTGCCAGGCAAAGATGGATAGTTAGTTAGTCTTTGAAAAAAAAATTTTAAGGATTGGACATTTTGCCAGTATTTTTGATTCTGTGAACAGTTTGTCCTTATGAATTAGAATGTTTCTTTGACCATTGTGTTTTGGGTTCAAATCCCAGAAGGAGCATGGATATATGTGTGCATTTATTTCTGTGGTATTTTGGCCTTGTTGATGACAGGGAGCGTGTTTACAGTTTTGAAAAACACTGGAGTCTGGCACCCGGCTGTTTACTGTTGTTGGTTATGGTGGACTGACAGCAGTCATTATTGCTTTACTGTTGCTAAAATTCCCTTGGGTTGTTATGGGAATTATAGGATAGATTTGTGTGTTTAGCAGTGAGTGTGGATGCATTATTTGCTGTGAAAATTCTGGTTGATATAATGTTATTTGTGAGATAGCAATGAGTGCTATGCATTACACTGGTGGGGTTTTGTTTGTTAGCGTAATTCAGTTGGCTGTTGTGGTTAGATTTGGTGCTGCAGAAACTTCCTCTCCAACTTGGATATTCTAGCGCACTGTGCTGATCTTCCTCAGCTCAACATCATCTGTTGTGTGTCAGCTGTATGTTTCTGCAACTTGGCTGTCATCATCATCATCATCATTATCATCATCAGTAGGTTGCAATCCAGAGCACACTCCTGCCTGATCCTTTGCCCAACCTATGGAAATGTGCCTGGATATAGGTTTGGGTAGGCTTTCCTCTCCTTCCCAACTACTGCCCTTCTGAGTTGAATATGTTAATTTATGTGTTTTTTTTTTCCTGTTGAAACAAGCCACTGGTTCTCCCTTGCTGAAACTTGTGGCTTGGCACTCTGCATGCTTTTCTCTTAATTTGGCTTAGTTCTTAATTTCCGTTATTTTTTCCTTTGTTAGCACCAATAGTTCTGTGATTGTATATGCATGTGTATACACTATGTGCTGTATGCACCGTAAGATTAAGGAGTGTGAACCTGATGGTGATGTAGCTACAGATTGTGATGTATTTATGCAGCAATGGTGTATTGGATGTACCTCATGATGCTACAGTTCTTTGCATACCCTTGTCTTATGGAAGTAAAACCTCAAAAGCTTTGTATGAACTAGCTCTTCCCCAAACACGGTTGTATTTAATATAAATATAAAATGCAAATTAAATTTAAATTTGTATTAAATTTGCTAAAATATTATGACACAAATATTTTTCAGTCCGCAATGTGCTGTATGTGTTTGTTCCAGTAACCTTGAACATACTCTGTTGCAATGCTTGTAGGCCAGTTTGTTTAAATGCTCTTACAAGTTTATGGTAATGAAATACAAGAAGGTGGGTTTGAACATTTGTGCCGTAAAAGCTAAGCCGGTCAACATGAATTGTTTGTGAGCGGAGTATGTGCTGTCTGTTGTGGTTTTTGAGCTCAACTTTTTGTTGAAATGCAAGTGTTTCAGGTGACTGTTGTGTCTAAATTACTTTTTTTCCTACATTTTAAATTTGGATATGTAGGGACTTAATGTCAGTTCATGGACTTATTCTGAGACTTATTTCTTAGGCTGTTGTAAATATTTCATATGGCAGGAAGACCACAGTAGCTGGTAACTGGAGCTGCTAAGTTGCACTGGGGAGGCACGTCGTATTTGCCCATAATGTAATGAATTTTTAGCAAAGGATAAATGGAATAAACTCACAGTAATATTTAAAAAAAATCTGTTGTTTATCAATAAAATTATTTTTTGCATCATGTTATTAATATTTACAGTGCATAGTTATGCAGTCATGTCTGGTCCCCCTTTGAGACATATTATGATGCTTGGTGTCTGCAGGTATCTGAATTTACAGCATTCTTCTGTGTTTATCACAGCAAGGGTCACCACTTAAGTTTGGAGTGATGGCTATTCAGAATTAAACTGAAGTTGTCTGTTTTTGCATTGAAGCTGCATGTTCATATCTTTAGATGTTAAAAATGGCTTTACCAGACACTTAATTTCATGTTGCAATTAAAGATGTGCAATTTAAAATGAGTTTTAACACTATGTGATCTGTGATACTGACATTACTGTAAAATAAACCACAAATACAAAGACGTTTTGTTAAAGTTGTAAATGTATTAAGTATTGTACTGCCAAGCTTGCTGTTATACGTTCTGTGGATATATCAGCTGTCTGATGCTGTCTGTTTTTGTACCATCATGGGGCGCCTACTGTGTCAGACTTGTTGTGCAAAGCTAGACTGCTGTGTCTAGATGCGATGGGAAAGGATTTCTGTTTTGTAGTGTACATTATAAAAAGCTGGTTCTTGTCACTGAGCATTTGAATATACCTGAGGAACAAAGCAGGTTTGGGTACTGTTGGCACTTTGAAGGAGGCTGCTGTGATTCCTAGGCAGGCTTCTAGCTGTCCTGAGAGGAGTGGCTGTTTCCCTTAGTATGTATCTGTCAGTGACTGCTGTTGTTACCCTGGAGTTGTGCAGCTGTTAAAGAATGATGCTTTAGTCTTAACTTCGTAGTTTGTGGGTTCCAGTCCTGTTAAGAGCAAGGATGTGTCACCACCAATAATTGTACTTTGCAGTTCCCCCATACGAGTGAGAATGGCGTGGCTGTTGCAACACTGGGAAGTTATTCCACAAGGGTGGGAGATGAAAATGTAATGAGAATCAGTGAGTTCCTGGTTCACATGTGGAGGTTCACAATTTACAGTCTGGAATTGGAGACAGACAAGGACAACTGATCATTGAATTGTCTTCAGTGCCTTATAAATGCAGTCCATGTGTCTTTTGTCTTGCTTCTCAATTTGTCATTCTTAATTTTCCTTCAGTGAACATTATTACTTCTGCACTTGGCAAGGCATCATGAAATAAAAAAAAATAACTTAAATTTTTTTAATAGTGCTTTCAGTACATACCTATGAGAAATCTACTACATATATTTCTGTACTGTGCATCTGCCTCTTTCTGTTGTTTAAGTTACAACTTTGTGATATATACTTTCTGGTCTCTGAGATCTGTGCTGTTTTGGGATTTTATGCATTGTAGAATGGTAGTTTCTTACCAACATTATGGGACAAACCATCGGTCCCATCTTCAAGGGTCAAGCAGTCAGGCTGTCCCAAAACGTCAATAAGATGCTACCATTCCACGATACATAAAATTCCAACAGGGTGCGCTTGTCACTTATACCGCAGCAGAAACCTGAGATCACGTGTTTCTCTTCTCTGTTTCTAGGTTCCTCCATCCTTAAGGGTAGCAGCATAAAGTAAATAGTTTCCTGACCCATCTGTGAATTCGTTGCATGATCCATAAGCTAAATATAACAATTGAGAGGCTTCACAGATGAACAGCTTTTTAATTCCTCTGATGGTTAAAATACTGTTTATCTGAAGCATGTTAGATGCTAATGACAAGGAATTTTATTGGAAGTTGTGTAGATCTGTCACATGTGTGAATTTGGTCAGGTATGGCAGAAGCTTGGCAGTTCATTTGGTTCTGATTGGCTTTGAGCGTCACCTGGAACACGTACCGCAATGTAGGTGGTAGAAATCAGCTGCAAACTGAGATAAATTTTTCTAGCACACAGTATGAGTTGGAGCCGTGCCATATTTATTTACATAAACAGTGAAAGCGGGAAGTTGCAGACATTTCTGATGTCATTAAATTTTAATTTCATAAAGTAGTTGACCATTACAAGTGATGTGGGAGAAATTTTAATCTCTTGTGTTTGAAATGTTGCTGTTAAACATTCTGGTATAAAGTGGCCGTTGTGATATTTCGAGGGTCTGCACTAATAATGCTCTGGCATTTGTTGTGAAATGAGTCTTAACAATTTAAATTTCAAAAAGAATGTGAATTGCAGTTGGTGTTTAGCCCCCCCCCCCCCCTTCCTCCACCAAATATTTTCCAGAAGCAGGTTATCAGACAAAAAATTATGTTCCACTTCACTGTTCAGAATGTGACAATCTTAGGTTGCAGTAATATCATTTGACCTGATGAGAGGTAAAATGCGTTATGCAAATGGATCTCAGGTGGTTATATCTCAAGGTGTGACAGAAAATCAGCATGTTTAGATAACTATCTAGACAAGAACTCTTTCTGAGCTTGCATTTGTAAATTGCCTTGGGGGCTGTTCGAGAAAATACACCATTGCTGCAGCTGAGTCAATGGGGACATCTGTAGGTACACCATTATCAATTTCAAGGTTTTGTGCAAGAAGGGAGTAGCTCTGAAAGCAAATCTGATAATGGTTTCTTGCTGTTTGTTAAATTAGGAAGTCATACCAAATATTTTGGCAAAAAGAATGATTGAACCCATCATTTATAGCATTTTTGAACTAATTTTGCTTCACAGAGTACTTGAGAAACCAGGAGTTAGACAGCTGATTGGAAAAAATTTAAATACATGTGAGCATAAACTTGTTACCAGCAAGTGGAGCTACACCTTCCTGTATGAAATTGTTCACTTGTTAATTAATGTTGCTGTGTTGCAGTGTTTGTAGCAAAATCTCTTGTGCTTAGAAACATAGCTTTTGTTAGGTATTTTGATGAGGTAGATGACAGCGTCGGGACCGAATTGATATATGCTGAAAAGTTATTTAAAAAAAAACTGCAGAGAATCTGCTAGATGCAAAGAAACCTGAATTGTTAAAATTCACATTTTTCGTTTTCACACATTGAATAATTTTTTGTTGTGATGGCATAATGCAAAATGGATGTTCTTGTACTCTGCTGTGAGACTTCTCCAAAATACCATTATTGATGGCATGACAGTAGGTTACAATGCTAACATACATTCACTGGGACAAATTGCAGCCCTGTATAATTACCATGGCAAATCATGCATGCATGTGCATTATTATACTCGTATAAATTTAATAATGTTGTGTGCAAGTGTGGCCTCTTTAGATTAACCTCTGGTTATCAGAAAACACCATCAGAGTATGTAATCTCATGTTGAAAAATTCTACCATCTTGTTGTGGGTATTTTTGCTCCTGTACATAGCTTATATTATTGCATGTAGTAGCTTTCAATATACATTTTATATTGTCAGCTTCCTATTAAAAATCATACAAGAGATTTTGCTATGCAGATGTGTATATTGTCTCCTTATTCCAGGAAGTAGTTAATTCAAGTACTCAAATTATTTTTCAACGAGGTATTTGTATGTGTATATTGCCATATAGCTGTTTTTCTTAATTTGATGTCAGCAGCTCTGAATTTATGATGTGAAGTTCTTTGTGCACTTGCTCAAGTTGGCGCCAGGCACCTTGTGAGCCAAGTAGTTCAGTTGATGAGAAAAGGCATTTTATCGTAAGAAGCTAGGATATTTTTTTTCATTGGATTGATCCATTTATGAAAGCACCAACTCTGGGTTGGGATATTGTGGTACACTACTGAGTAAAATACACTTACATTTCACAGTTTTTTAGGCCCAAAGAAGGTGATAGTTATGTATAAAACAGTGCCCCTGGTGGCTGAATTGTGAAACCATTTCCCTGCCCTTTGTCAATTACACTTTCCTGTAAGGTATGAAATCTAAAATTTTAACTAGCAGTCAAAGAAGCAGCATGACATGTGTCCATTTTTCATGTAAAGTAGCATATTACCATGAGCATGAATGTGGTAGAGTTTTATTTTGGTCCCATGAATAAAGCAACATTTGCATAAGACATGATTTCAGTGCTGTATGTTATTAATTTTAATAATTTTGTTTTTAATGCAACTGCAGGAATATAATAGAAAATAGTAAAGGTATAGAAGTAAAGGAAAATTAAAGTAACTTCAGTTATATAGTTTCATTAATTTTTTAATGTGTGTGACACTACAAGTCAGGAAATGGATAATTAAACATTGCCAAGTCAAGGTTATATCCTTATCTGCTATCTTGATGGAAGAATCTTCCTGATTGCCTCTGCTTTTCAACACAAATGCCAGGATAATACCTTCAGATAGGTTATGATGGCTTCTTCCCAAGTAGCCATATTTAGTCATCTGCTGCTGTCATTTATTAACTTCTCTGCAGTTGGTACAACTTTCATATATAACCTTACAAACTGGCCACTTTCTTCCAGTCCAGGGTGTCATGTATAGTAGTTATGGTACCATGTCATTATGACTGGAACGAATTCAGAGCTGTAACTGACGTCTCCTACACAAGGTTATTGATAGTAAGAGTCTGTAACTTTGAAAAGGAGTTGTTTGACTGTACAAGTTGGCAAATGTCTTGATTATTTCCAGCAATAAGGAGATAAAATGGTACTAGTTTTAAGGCAGCTTTTTTTCCAAATTTAATAGTAACATTTAATAGTAAAATTTTGCATTTTCAAATGAAGTAAAACTTAAATTCTCAGTCTGTCAGAAGTTCTGACACAGCAGTTCTCAAGTATATAACCACCAAATATTCTCCTGAATTATGAAAAGATGTCAGAAGTATTCAGTTTAAGTTTTTATCAAATTTTGTGTTTGTTGTGGGATTCTTTTTCTTTTGAGTGTCTTAAATAAAATCTGAAACTTTTTTTTTTTTTAAATTTTTAAAATATTCCCTTCATGAGATTATTCTTAACTGAAATGTTCTGCACACAAGTAAGGCCATAACAAATTTTGTCTTATCATATATTCACCAATGTGCCAGTTGTATTTATTTTTTCCTGTGTACATGGCCAAGACAGGTATTTACTTGAGGTCTGCTGTACTGTGACAGTACATGTCACAAATTTTTATTTTAATGCAGTAATTATTTCAAGTCTCTTATTGCAAAGAATTCATTTTCATTAAATTGATTAGCAGTCTCGACAGGTAATTTAAGTCAGAGAGTCACTGTCTATAACTGATTGGAGATGTGCTTTGCCTGCAGTGCCACCACGGTGGATCCTGGAACCAACTGACAAAGCATTTGCTCAAGGCAGTGATGCCAAAGTTGAGTGCAAAGCTGATGGTTTCCCACGGCCCCAGGTCACATGGAAGAGGGCTGCTGGTAAGAAACATACTGTTATTGGTATTTTTAAATAATTATAAACAAACGGCAGGACTACACGATGGAGTTGCAGTTTTCAGATTGTTTATGGCTTCCCATAATACAGTTCCCTTAGTTGTGTGCATGCATGAATGTGATTGAGTAAGTGCGTATATACATGTGTGCATGCATGTTCTATAGAGAGAGCAAGTAGCTTTTGAAGTTTCTTTTTAATAACCAACCAGCTGCATCGATTATTCAAATTTATTCTGTCATAAAACTCTACATGTTTTGGGCATCTTCTCTGCCCATCATCAGGAATTACCTACTGTACATTCGTCATCGGTAAGTTTCATGCTGAAATTTCATAAGTGGGTAAAATTACTAATATATACATGTGTACAGTGTTGTTAAAATGTATAGTAAAATTCTGTGATATGTAAAGGTTTAAACAATAAAACAGAATTTTACTCTACATTTTAACAACTCTGTACACATGTATATATTAGTAATTTTACCCACTTATGAAATTTCAGCATGAAACTTACCGATGACGAATGTACAGTAGATAACTCCTGATGATGGGCAGAGAAGATGCCCGAAACATATGGAGTTTTGTAACAGAATAAATTTGAAAATTGATGCTTCTGGTTGGTTATTAAAAAAGAAATTTGTTGCGATGCATGGTCACATGAATACAAAGTAGCGTTTGATGGTGGGTAATTGTTCCTCTGTAAACATTTTCTATTTAAGTGTGTAGATTTTGTGGAGAAACTGACTTTCCAAAATCACTGTAGTAGTATAGTTAGTTTGTAACATTGTGAAATTTGAACTAGTTATGCTACTGTAATCTATTGCAGGTGACACACCTGGTGACTACAAAGATCTGAAGCCGAACAACCCTAACATCAAGGTGGAAGATGGAACCCTAACTATTAACAATATTCAGAAAACAAATGAAGGTTATTATTTGTGTGAGGCTGTCAATGGCATTGGTTCTGGACTGTCTGCTGTCATCCTAATCAGTGTGCAAGGTATGTCATTCAGAATGAATGTCGTAGGCGTATGTTTGTGCCGCGACTAGGAAGAATGCGTACGTCCTGGTACACATTACTTCTAAAACATTATGGCCTGACACACAACACTTGATGCTTCTTGTGTCAAGTTTAATTGGGTAGATTAGAAACTTAAAACATTTTTATCTGTCCAGGCTTCCAGTTTCTTATATACGAGGGTTGGAACTTTAATAGTGGCAACTATTTATTTACAACTGATACAAAATAGATACATGTTTCGAAGTTTTACTGTCCTTCAGTGTAG
>JGI20166J26741_10977780_pt1 | contig 28743 bp, 30 predicted proteins | sample TergutCu122P5_FD_26741 | JGI IMG/M metagenome (IMG submission 26741)
AAAGAACAAAGAATTAAGCAAAGAATTAAATAATGGAGGAAAGAAAAATGCCGACATTTGAAGAATCAAAACCAATGCTGCGCCCCACCGGGATTCGGAATGGCATTATGAAAGTGGATAAAGACATTTGTACCGGCTGTGGACTTTGCATTGATAGCTGCCCATTTAAATGCTGGGAAATGGGCGCCGATAATTATCCGCAAATGAAATCGGAGTACATTTGCATTTCCTGTTCCAATTGCATGATCCCCTGTCCTGTCGGGGCGGTTTCCGTGGAGCAGACTTATCATGTTCAGGAAGGCTTCTTTGCTACTGACTTTCCGGCGAGCAAACCGCCGCTAAGTCCGGAAGACGCGGACGGTCAGCCGGCCGAGTGGACAGAGACCGAGCGGTTGATTCTGGAACGCCGCAGTGTCAGGCACTTTAAGTCAACCCCGGTGGCGGAAAGTTTAATTCGCCGGGTCCTTGAGGCGGGCCGCTTTGCGCCAAGCGGCGGCAACCACCAGCCCTGGAAGTTTACGGTCGTGACTGACCCGGCGTTTATTGCCCAGCTGGAGGAAACAATTCACGGGGTTTGGCACGGGCTGTATCAGGCTTATTCTAACGACGAATCGGCCGTGGGTTTGGTGGGGAACCTGCCCGTCGGCAGTTTTGACCCGCGGACCCAATACGGCATCCGCTGTATTGCGAAAAAGGAACTGCCGATATTTTTCCAAGCGCCGGCCGTGATCTTCCTGGGCGCCCACGAAAAGATGAACAACCCGGAGATGAGCATCGGGATCTGCGGCCAAAATATGAATTTAGCCGCCATGTCTTTAGGGCTCGGGTTTGTATGGACCAATTTCGGCGGGGTGGGTGTGAACCTCATCCCGGAGATGAAGGCCAAACTTGGTTATGGCGAAGGCTGGCAGATTCAAACGGCCGTTTGTCTGGGTTATCCAAAATATAAACAAAAAGGCATGGTTTCCCGTCATTTCCGCCCGGTGACCTGGTTTCGTCCCGGGGTTGGGGGACCGGAAACAGAGGGATAGATGATGAAAACTTACCCATTTGAGCAGCAGACCCTGGGACAAATTATCGAAGACAAAGCCGGCGTCTGCGGCGACAAGGTGTTTCTCCAGTATGAAAAAGGGCGGCAGGTTACTTACCGGGAGTGTAATGAGCTGGCCGACCGGATTGCCAATGGCTTAAACAGGCTTGGCTTGACGGCGGGAGATATGCTGGCCACCTTTTTGCCCAACAGCTTGGAAGCGGTCTTTCTCTGGCTGGGGGCGGCCAAGGCCGGTGTCGTGGATGTTCCCATCAACCTGGCCAATAAAGGTTATTTTCTTTCCCACATCCTTAACGATTCCAGAGCCAGGGTGTTGGTAATCGACAGCCAGTTATTAGATCGGATTAAGTTTATCGAAGACGAATTGCCTTATCTGGAGAAAATAGTGGTCTGGTCTCAATCTTCAGCCCGGGAAGATTTGGCCCGGGAAAACATCCCGGCGTTGAAATTTGAGTTTGTCCGGTATCAGGAGTTGATTGACAGTCCGGCCGATAGACTTCCGGCGCCGGTTCAGGCCAGCGATCCCCTGATGATGATTTACACCTCCGGCACTACCGGGGCCGCCAAAGGAGTGCTGCAGCCGAATTCCATGGTTTATTATTCCGCCCTGGAATATGTCGAGGCCGTGCGGGGCAATGCGGATGATATTTTTTACACCTGTTTGCCCCTGTTCCACGCTAACGCCAGGATCTTGTGTCTATATCCGGCCCTGCTTCTGGAAACCAAAGCGGTGATTTATGAAAAGTTTAGCGCCAGCCGTTTTTGGGAGCAGATTAAAGACGCGCAAGCGACCATCTTCAACTCCTTGGGGACGCTGGCCAGCTTTCTCTATAACCAGCCCCGTCAGGCGGATGACGGCGACAACCCGGTCAGGGTTTGCGCGGCCTTTCCGATGCCCCCGCAGATATACGACGACTTTGAAAAAAGATATCGCCTTAAAGTGGTGGAGGGCTATGGATTAACGGAAGTGGCCATTATCACCTATAATCCCTACGATCAACCCAAAATCGGTTCCTGCGGCAAGGGGACCAGAAATTTTGAAGTGCGGATTGTTGACGAGCGTGATTATCCGGTGGGGCCCGGAGTGGTGGGGGAAATTGTCGCCCGGGGCACAATACCCTGGGTCACCGCTTTAGGGTATCACAATATGCCGGAAAAGACCGTTGAACTGACTAAAAATCACTATTATCACACCGGGGACGGCGGCTACCTGGACGAGGACGGTTATTTGTATTTTGTGGACCGGATCAAGGATTACATTCGCCGGCGCGGAGAGAATATCTCTTCCGCGGATATCGAACGGGTGATTAATACCCATCCCGGGGTGGCGGAATCTGCCGCTGTCTCCGTTAAATCGGAGTTATCCGAGGATGAAGTCAAGATTGCGGTGGTCTTAAAAGATGGTGCGCAGATAACCCCGGAAGAATTGCTGGCTTTTTGCGAGGACCGGATGCCTTATTTTGCCATCCCCCGGTATGTGGAGTTTTTAGCTGCTCTGCCGAAGACCCCTAACGAAAAGGTGCAGAAGAATAAACTCCGGGAAGAGGGTATTACGGCCGGCACCTGGGACCGGGAGAAAGCCGGGTATCAGGTCAAGAGGTAGCCAATGGCCGGGCCAGAGGAGGAAGTCATAGTGGACAAAGTTCCCTTTAAGGAAGGTATTTTCAGGGCCGACAGGGCTGACGCAGATACCGGTAACGGTACCTTGCTGGGCAATAAATGCGCTTCCTGCGGGCGGATTTATTTCCCCCCGGCGGATTTTTGCTTTGATTGTTTTGGTCAGGCTATGGCAGAGGCGCCGCTCAGCCAGCGGGGCAAGCTTTATTCTTATACCCTTTGCCATATGCCGGCCAGCCGCTTTAAGCCTCCGTTTTTCGTGGGCCTGGTGGACATGCCGGAAGGAGTGCGGGTTTTTGCGCCATTAAAAGCAGCGGCCGGCCGGCCATTCCACATCGGCATGGACATGGAGGTAAAGATAGAGGAATTGTGGCAGGAGAAGGATCAGCAGGTCATCGGATATGTTTTCGAGCCCGTTAAATAACCAGGAAGGAAGAATATTCATGCGAGAAGTGGCTGTAATCGGGGTTGGACAAAGCGTGTTCGGCAAGTTTCCGGGCCGCACCGCCGCTTCCCTGGGCGGCGAGGCGGTGGCAGCGGCGCTCAAGGATTGCGGCATGCATCCCAAAGATATTCAGGTTGCCTATGCCGCCAGAGCTTACGACGCCAACTGCACGGCTCAAGCGGTGCTGAAGGAAGTGGGCGTCACCGCTTTTGAGATGATTAACGTGGAAAACGCCTGTGCCGGCGGCGCCACCGCTTTCCGGGGGGTCTGGAAAGAAATTGCCTGCGGCCGCTATGATATCGGCATCGCCATTGGGGTGGAGTCCATGACCACCAGCCCCATTGCCGGCAAACTGATTCCTCCGGAGAAGGACGACCTGGACGGCTACCTGGGGATGACCATGCCCGCCATGTTTGGGATGGTCGCCAGAAGGCAGATGGAGGAATACGGCGCGACGGCTGAGGATTTTGCTCTGGTGTCGGTGAAAAACCATCATCATGGCTGCCTGAATCCGCAAGCCCAGTACCGGAAGGAATTCACCGTGGAAGAGATCTTGCAGTCCCGGATGATCAGCGAGCCCATCACCTTGCTGATGTGCTGTCCCAACACAGACGGGGCGGCGGCAGCCATTCTATGCTCAATGGAGGTGGCGCGAAAATACACGACCCAGCCGATCAAAGTGATTGGCTCGGCTTTGCTGACCGGCGACTATAAATACTTGCAAAAAGATATTTGCGCCTCGCCGGTGGGCGTAAAGGCAGCGCAAATGGCTTACGAAATGGCCGGCTGCGCGCCCAAAGATATTGACCTGGTGGAAATGCACGACGCTTTTGCCAATGAAGAAATACTGCGCTATGAAGATTTAGCTTTGTGCGCGCCGGGAGAGGGTTTGGACTTGCTTCGCTCGGGGGCGACGGCCATCGGCGGCCGGATCCCCGTTAACCCCAGCGGCGGTCTCCTGGCTTTGGGACATCCGCTGAGCGCGTCGGGGGTGCGCACTGTCTGCGAAGTAGTGCTGCATCTTCGAGGGCAGGCGGGGGCGCGGCAGACGCCTAACGCCAAGGTTGGTTTGGCCCAGATGCTGGGCGGTCTGGTTACCGGACTGGAGCATGGCGTAACGGCCGGCATCCACATCCTGGCCCGGTAGGGAATAACGGTGACACTTTACTCGATGTTCGAAGTTTGAGGTTCGAAGTTCGATGTTCGAAGTTCGAGAATATGCAGTGTTTGTTAGTACTCATAGTGACTACGGCACGCAAAACTATTAACCGTAAGCGATTTCTCGGAGAGCATGAGCGCACGGTTAATAGTTTTGCGTGCCGGCTCGATGCTGAACAGTAACGTGTGAACAGTAACGGTAACACGTTGAAAAACAATTTAAATAAAGCGAAGTGTTGACCGGTGATTAAAAGATTGAACCATGTTGGCATCGCCGTTAAAGATTTAGACAGCGCCATTGCCTTCTTCGAGCAAACATACGGCGCCAGTTTGGTTTGGCGGATTAAATATGAGGACCAGCAGATCGAATCGGCTTTAATCGCCATTGGGGAAGTCCGTTTCGAGCTTACCGCCGGCCTCGACCAGGGGAGCAGCGTGGCCAAATTTATCGCCGCCAGGGGCGAGGGGATGCATCATGTTTCTTTAGAAGTGGAAGGGTTTGAGCAAGTACTGGCGGGGCTCAAAACGAAGGGGTTAAAGATCCTGGCGGAAGCCGACACGGAGGATTTTAAAGCGGCGTTTGTACATCCCAAAAGCAACCTGGGTTTGTTGATGGAAATCATCGAACCGAAAAAGGACGAACGCTCCTGGGGAGGTAAAGGGTAAAGCATAGCTTCACAAACAGTGGTATTTGTTGCATAATAACTAAAAAGGAATGGTTCGAACTTCCTAATCCAAAAGACAACGGAAATGTGAGGTGTGCATATGAGTAACCTGCCCAAAGGGGGAAGCTTCGTCTTTGGTCAAACAACTCCCCAAGCTGTCTTTACGCCGGAAGATTTTACTGACGAGCACAAAATGATTTTTCGCACCGCCGCCGGTTTTGTCGCCGACGAGGTATTGCCCAGAATGGAAGAATTGGAGGCCAAAAAAGAAGGCTTAATCCGGGAACTACTGGAAGCCTGCGGCGAATTAGGTTTACTGAGCGCCGATGTTCCGGAGGAATATGACGGCATGGCCATGGACAAGATCAGCTCCACGATTATCGCCGAGTGCATGGGCCGGGGCGGTTCCTTTGCCATGACCCAGGGCGGTCAAACCGGTATTGGCAGCATGCCCATCGTGGTTTTCGGCAATCACGACCAAAAGCAAAGGTATCTGCCCGATATCGTCAGCGCCAAAAAAATCGGCGCTTACGCGCTCACCGAGCCGGAAGCCGGAACGGACGCCATGGCTATTAGAACCAAGGCTGTTTTAAGTCCCGACGGCAAGCATTATATTTTGAACGGCGCCAAACAGTTCATCACCAATGCCGGCATGGCCGATGTGTTTATCGTTTACGCCAAGATAGACGGAGACAAGTTTACCACTTTTATTGTTGACGCTGATTCCCCCGGCCTGTCCACCGGCCCGGAAGAAAAGAAAATGGGGATTAAAGGTTCGTCCACCCGCACGGTGATCCTGGAAGACGTGCAAGTTCCGGTGGAAAACCTGCTGTTTGAAATTGGCCGCGGTCATATTGTGGCGTTTAATATCCTGAATCTGGGCCGCTATAAGTTGGCCGCCAATTGTTTGGGCCACGCCAAATATGCTTTGGAACTGTCCGCCACCTACGCCAACGACCGTAAACAGTTTAAAGTCCCGATTGCCAGTTTCGGACTGATTAAAGAAAAACTGGCCGAGATGGCCATTAAGATTTACGTGGCCGAAAGTATGGTTTACCGCACCGGCGGAATGTTGGAAGACATCCTGCACAGCCTGGATACTTCCGGTGAAAACGGCGCCCGGATTGCCGCCAAGGGCATCGAAGAATACGCTTTGGAGTGTTCCATAAATAAAATCTTTGCCACCGAAGCAGTGGCTTATTGCGTGGATGAGGGAGTGCAGATCCACGGCGGTTACGGATTTAGTTCCGAATATACCATTGAGAGGCTGTACCGGGACGCCAGGATTTACCGTATTTTTGAAGGGACGAATGAAATCAACCGGACCCTGATTCCCATTATCATGCTGCGCAAAGCGGCCCAAGGGGATTTGCCGCTCCAGGAAGCTATCGACAGGCTGCGGGAACAGCTCGCCGCGGGGGTACCGGTCAGGTCAGGGGAAGCGGAACTGGTGCAGGCGGCAAAAGATATTTTCCTGCTGACCATAGTCACCGGACTGAAAAAATATGGCCAGGACCTGTCCAAAGAACAGGAAATCCTGGGCCGGCTGGCTGATTTGGCGATCAGCGTTTTTGGCATGGAGTGCGCCTGGCTGCGGGCCTGTAAGGCATCGGACAGTCAAGGGGAAGCGGAGGCGCGGCTCAAACTCAATCTGGCTGCCGCTTATATTAACCATACCTTGAGCGAAATGGTTCATATCGCCCAAGAAACCCTGGCGGCCCTTGCCGCGGGCAGTGAACTGACCAGTCTTTTGGCTCATCTGCGGCAGCTGTCCGCATATATTCCCAAGGACACGGTGGCGTTAAGGAAGGAAATAGCCGCGGCTGTTTCGGAAGCCGGCAAGTATGTGGTGTAAATAGTTTAACTTATTGCAGATTAGTTTGTTACTGTACAGTGTTTGTTGATCCTCAAAGTGAATACGGCGCGCCAAACCGTTAACCGTAAGCGATTTCTCAGCGAGCATGAGCGCACGGTTAACGGTTTGGCGTGCCGCTCTATTTTTTGCTTAATTCCCAGTGCATGTCCAGGATGGCTTTAACCTTTTCCGGTTTGATGTGGTAGCTCCCGGCGGCTTCAATAATCTCAACCCACTGTTTTTGGGCGGTGCTTTTAATCTGCAGCAGGTTTAAATAATCTCCCAAGCCGGGCGCCTGTTCTCTGAGCAAACCCACCATCACGCCGACGATGCGGTGCTGCGGTCCGAAAAGGATATCTTCGTAGTCCGGGTTGGCGGAACGAAGGAAAGCCTGGTCGCCCTGCTGGATGTAAATCTTCAGGTAAGCGTTCCAGACGGTATCCTCCAATCCGGCGGCTACGATTTGACCGCTTTGCGCGATGGAGCTTTGTTTAAACAGCGCCAGATCCCCTTGGTTAATGCCGGCGTAAATCATACTGTTGCCGTTAACCCGGAGGAGAAAGTCAGCCTTGGTGTGTGAGGGTATCTCTACCTGGCTTTCCCAGTTTTGCTCCGCCAAAACCGGAAGGCCGGCATGTATCTGGCCCAGCACCGGCTTAAACTTTAAATAGACCGCCGGCTCCTCCAACGCCCGCATTACGGCCAGGCGCTGCTCCCGGCTGAGCGGAATTTCATCGATCGTTAACCGGATATTTTCATTGCTCATCAGGTGGCGCAGATCAATGCTGTCCAGCGACTGCCGGATATTGGTGCGGCCGAGCAAATAATCAGCGGAAACATTAAAAAAGTCTGCGAAATTGCTCAGCGTTTCAAAGTCCGGTTTGCGGCTGCCCTGTTCGTAATTGGCAATGAGACCCCGCGAATACGGAAGCAATTCAGCCATTTTATATTGGCTGATATTTTTTTCTTTTCTCAAGGCGGCCAAACGCCGGCCGAAGCTATTATCATGCAACATGTTACCACCTGATCATATTATAAGAAACAATCAGTTTCCATACTACGTTAGAAACAAATAGTTTCTAATAATATTGACAGAAACGTAACGTGTCTATTAAAATAAGGTAATCCTGTTATTTAGTTATATAGAAGGTGAAATAAATGACTGAACTGGCGGCGCTTATAAAGCTTCGGGCCGGCAGGCCGCGTTCCAAGGTGGCCAAAGAGCTGGGCATTACGACGCAAATGCTGGGCGCCCTTGAAAGGGGCGACAGGTTGCCGTCGCTTATGCTGGCCAAAAAAATTGCCGTATATTACGGGGTTACCATTGATGATCTTTTTTTTCAAGAGCGGGGAAACAAAACGTCTCCTTGAGTCAGGCTAAGGGGGCGATGCGGGGATGGTTAAAAAGACCTGTCCCAACTGTAACCGGGACAGCTTCAGCACTATGCTGCCCGCTCAATGGTACTGTCCTTATTGTAATGCGGATATTAGCCAGGCGGCAGCAAAGGCTTTGCTGTTATCCTCTATTTCATTGCGGGATTTGTCACGGCGCAGGGAGGCCGACAGGAATGTAAAGGCGGAAGAGATGCAAGCTTAACGGAACCAATAATTAGGCGCCGCTAAAAAAGTTGGATTTTCACCAAGGCCCACAATCATTTGCCATACGGATTGTGGGCTTAATTATTATTATAGGTTTTATAATTGCCGCGGAATTGGTAAAATAACTTAAAGTTAATCCTTTAGGCAACGGTTTTAACCGCGGAGGAGTGTAGGATGAGAATAATTGTTTTAATTAAACAGGTTCCCGGCACTGCGGACAGCCGCATGGATCCCGAAACAGGGGTGATGATCCGCGACGCGGGCGAAAGCATCATGAATCCGCTGGATGAACATGCGGTTAGCGAAGCGGTGAGCATAAAGAAAAGCCATCCCGGTACGGAAGTCGTGGCCCTGAGCATGGGCCCCCCGGCGGCGGAAAAGGTTCTCCGGGAAGCTTGCGCCAGGGGCGCCGACAGGGGGATTTTGCTTTCCCATAAAGCTTTCGGCGGTTCCGACACTATTGCTACCTCCCGGGTACTGGCGGCGGCGATCCGCAAAGTCGGCGATGTTGATTTGGTTTTGGCCGGGGAGAAAGCCACCGACGGGGAAACCGGGCAAACCGGGCCCATGACGGCGACGCTGCTGGATATGCCGGTGATTACCTTTGTGCACCGGCTGACCGTAAGCGACAAACATATTATCGCCCAGCGCATGGTGGAAGAGGGCGTCGAAGAGCTGCAGGTCAATTTGCCGGCGCTGGTAACGGTGGTTAAGGATATCAATAACCCCCCTCTGCCCACCATCAGAGGCTATGTTCTGGCCAAGAAACAAACCTTCCCCGTCTGGGGGCCGGCGGATCTGGAAATTGACGCGGGGGTGCTGGGTCTGAAGGGGTCGCCGACCCGGGTGGTCAAAGTATTCACCCCCAAGCTTTCCCGGCAGACTGTCTTTTACACTGCCGATACTGAAGAACTGGCCTCGGCCGCGGCGGCGGCTGTGTTAAAAACGATCCGGGAGCGGGGGCTGGTGAAAAGGGATGAGTGATCTGGAACAGCAACCAAGAGTAATGATCCTGGCGGAAATCCGCAACCGGCAGATCCATGACCTGACCTTGGAACTGCTCGCTTGGGGCCGGAAACTGGCCGATCAGTTGGGGGCGGCGGTTGATTGCGTGACGCCCGGTGTTGAGCAAGGAGATTTTAATAAGTTGATTCAGGGCGGCGCCGACCGGGTGCTGGCGGTGCGCGGCGACAGCCGGGACGGTTTGGTGATCACTGACGCGGCCCGGTTGCTGGTGGCAACTATCCGGGCCGAACAACCGGAGATCGTGATTGCCGCGGCCACCACCTTCGGCCGGACCGTTATGCCGGTGGCAGCCGCCAGGCTGGCTACCGGGCTTACCGCGGACTGTACCGCTCTGGATATCGACCCCAAAGACAACCTGCTGCTGCAAACCCGCCCGGCCATTGGCGGCAATATTATGGCCACCATTAAAACAGTGCAAACCAGGCCGCAGATGGCCACTGTCCGTCCCCGGTCCATTAAACCGGGCGGCCTTGATCCGGACCGGCGGGGCGAGATTGTATTGCGGCAATATGATATCGGCGCGGACGCCCGGGAAGTGTTATTATCTTTTACGCCTGATGCGGAGCAGGGCGGCAATCTGGAGAACGCCGCTATTGTTGTCAGCGGCGGCAAAGGGATGAAGAGCAAGGAAAACTATCAGCTGCTGGAGGAACTGGCGAGCCTGCTTGGCGCCGGACTGGGCGCTACCAGAGATGCTGTGGAGGCAGGCTGGGCTCCTTTCAGCCGGCAGATCGGCCTGACCGGCAAAACCGTGTCGCCCAAGGTTTATCTTGCCGCCGGAGTGGCCGGTAAAATACAGCACCTGGCCGGCATATTAACTGCCGAGTACATCATTGCCATCAATGAAGACCCGGAGGCCCAGATTTTTAAAGTGGCCGACCTTGGCATTGTCGGGGATGCGCCCGGGGTGGCGGCGCAATTGATCCAGGCTCTTAAAGCGCGGCAAGCAGACGGGAGGGAAAATTAAAATGGCGGATCAATACGGGTTAATCACGTCGCAGCTGGTAGCTCTGCTGGGCGAGCCAAATGTTACCGTGGCTGACGATACTATTGTGGTCAGGCCCTCTTCCGGCGAAGAAATAGCCGCCGTGTTTGCTTTGTCCGCCCAGGCGGGCATGAGCGCCAGGTCCGTCGGTTATGCGGTGGGCCCCGCCGGCGAAGACAGCGGCCCGGCAGACATCTTGATTTCCTTGGAAAAAATGAATCAGATTATTTTTGACCGGCAAACCACCACCATTACTGTTCAGCCCGCGGCCGAGATGGCTAAGATTGTTGACGCGGCCCGGGAAAGCGGCTGTATATTTAAGGGCGCCACCTGCCGGCATAAAAAAGGGACGGTGGGGGAAAACGTAGCCGCTTGTTTCAGCAGCGGCGAACCGGATTTTCAATGCGCGACTCCCTGCCTGTGCGGTCTGGAGCTGGTGCTGACCGACGGCAGTATCATCACGGTGGGAGAAAAATTGGTCAAAGATTTAAACGCTTACCAGCTGACTTACCTGATGGGCGGGAACAGGGAAGAGCAGGCGGTGCTGAGCGGCATCCATCTGAGACCGCTGCCGGCGGAGCAGGAGGAATTTTGGTTGGTGACAAGTTTACAGGCGCCGGATGGTTTGCCTGGCCTCTGGCGGCTGCTGAACCGGGAATATCGCGGCGCCATGGAAGCCGCCCTTGACCTTAAGTTGGAACGGTATCCTGAGCTGGGGGAAATAGTGCCTTGGCCACAATTGCCGCCGGCTTGCTCGCTGGTGTCTCTGCGCTGCCGTCCGGCGGAACTGGAGCAGCTCCTGCCGCTGCTTAACGATGATACTTTTGTAGCCAGCGGCGCCTATCAGAAACAGCTTATTGCGGCCTTTTGCGGCAATCTGGCGGCTAAACTTAAGGCAGACCCGCAATTGACCTGTGTTGAGGTTGACGAGGAAGAGCGGGACATTAACAGCGCCGGTTTGGAGGCTGCTTACTGGCGCAAAGAAGAAGGAAAGTTTAGTTTATTTTACGCTGTTTAAGCAAGCTTGGCCGATTATTGGAGATAGAATTTGGTATAATTAGATATCTTGGAGGGGGAATGGGGATGAACATGACGGAGCTGGCCCGCCGGGCCAAGGAAGCTTCCATAAAACTGGCCGCCGCGGACACCGCGCTGAAGAACAAGGCCCTGGCCCAAATTGCCTGGTCCTTGGAGCAACATCAAGAGGAAATTATCAAGGCCAACCGGGAGGATTTAGCCAGAAGTGAACAGGAGCACCTGGCCGCGCCTCTTTTAAAGAGGCTGAAATTTGATGAAGCAAAAATTCAGGACGTGGTGGACGGGATCCACAGCTTAATCGAACTGGAGGACCCGGTGGGTAAAACTATGCTAGCCACCGAACTGGACGACGGCTTGGAGCTGTACCGGGTGACCTGCCCGATTGGCGTCATTGGGGTGATTTTTGAGTCCCGGCCGGATGCCTTGGTGCAGATTTCCACCCTTGGTTTGAAGAGCGGCAACAGCGTGCTGCTGAAAGGCGGCTCCGAAGCTAGGGAGACCAACCGGGTGCTGGCGGATCTGGTGGCCGGGGCGTCGGTGGAGGCCGGTATGCCGGACCACTGGCTGGCGCTGCTGGAAACCCGTGCGGATGTAAACGAAATGCTGAAGATGGACCGGGATATTGATTTAATCATTCCCCGGGGCTCCAATGATTTCGTCCGCTATATCATGGATCACTCCAGGATTCCGGTGATGGGTCATGCCGACGGCATTTGCCACTGTTACGTGGATCAAGCGGCGGATATTGACATGGCGGTGCAGGTGGTGACAGACTCCAAAACCCAGTATGTGGCTGTCTGCAACGCTACGGAAACCCTGTTGGTCCATGAGCAGATCGCCCCGGCCTTTTTGCCTGTTTTACAGCAGGCCTTGACGAACAAAAACGTGGAGTTATGCGGCTGTCCTAAAACCAGAGCCATTATTCCGGTGGCGCCGGCTACCGAAGAGGACTGGCGGACCGAATACCTGGACTATAAGCTGTCGATAAAAGTGGCGGCGGACTTGGACGAAGCCATTGAGCATATCAATACCTACGGTTCCGGCCATACCGACAGCATTATTACCGGGGACAAACAGGCGGCGGCCCGGTTTATGGACTATGTGGATTCGGGTAATGTGCTGTGGAACTGTTCCACCCGGTTTAGCGACGGCTTCCGTTACGGCTTCGGGGCCGAGGTGGGGATCAGCACCGCTAAGATTCACTCCCGGGGCCCGGTGGGCCTGGAGGGGCTGCTGATCTACAAATACAAGCTGCTGGGCAACGGCCATATCGTGGCCGATTACTCCAACCGGGTCAGGAATTTTAAGCATCAAAAGCTAAACCAAGCATGCCCGATTTGATTGGCTATGATTTAGCACAGCTTTAAGTGTAACAGTGGTGGCCATGGCCATAGCCGGGCGCACAACGCATAGATTTACACAATCAGGGACTGACCTGCTCCCTGATTGTGTAAATCTATATCCACAGGGGGACAGCAATATGAAAATGTTTTGGCCAGTCCTGCTTATTGTGGTGATATTTGCGATTGATGGCTGCTCTTTCCGCCCAAGTGATACAACACAAAAAGACTTGTCTAATGAAAAACAAACGACCATAACCACTAGTTAAAATACTGATACGACTGATAATGATATAGGATACCCTCCCCTTACAGTATTAGCTCGTGGGCACTATTATACTATTTACAAAGGTAGTAATAATGTTTATTATATCAACGGTATTGACCTACCGGAGCTAATGTATACTAATTGGCTGGCTGATGATTTGCATGTAAAAGGTCTGGAAGGTGATACAACAAAATATTTAGATTATGTCCCGATGGGCGCAGAAAGAGAAACATTACTGGCTGCTTTTTATCCTGACGGCACGGTTAGAATCATTTGTGAGATGCCAAATATTATGACATATTTGGAAGTTAGAGACGGTTATTTATATTTTACTAATGATCTATTGAACAATGGCTATTGTTTGCATCGAATAAATCTCAATATCCCCAAAGAGCAACCTTTTAAAATAGAAAACCTGGGAGAGAAGGGCTATTTATATGGTTTAGGTGATAACGGTGATGGTGAGAACATTTTTGATTTTAAGGAAGATGGCATTTATAGTTATGGTGAATCAAATGACGCTCCTTTTTTTAGTTGGACTATGTATAAAATATTTTACAATGGTATTGGGCATGAAAAAGTGGGCCCCACCAAAACCACGAATCCAAGCAACTGAGTAAATAATATGGCACCACTTCATGGTGGAGGAAAGAAATCTTGAACGTTAAGATAGCACTGAAGACGCAAAAATTGATTTGCCTGATAGTGCTCTCATTATATATATTGTTCCTATTGCATTTAACAATTTTTAGATTCAACGTTCACTATGCTCAGCGGCAACTTAATTTAAAATTGTTTGTCAGCTTAATACATGTGGGCCAAAATATTGGGATCAGAGAATTTTTAAGGCAGTTTTTAGGAAACATAGGCTGGTTTGTTCCGTTGGGATTCTTATTGCCGATGCTGTTGAAAAGAAAAAGTTTGTTTATCACGATGGCTATTGGCTTGTTATTTTCGTTTTTTATTGAAACTACGCAATTTGTTTTTTATAAAGGTGTGGCTGAGCTGGACGATTTTGTTCTAAACGCGCTGGGCACTGCTATTGGATATTGGTTGTTGGCTATGATTTGGCCAAGGGCAGACGGACGGTGAAAATGCTGCCGCCGCCGGGGCGGTTGGCGGCTTGAATGTTGCCCTGGTGCTGCTCGGCGATCCAGCGGGCAATGGCCAGGCCCAGGCCGGAGCCTTCTCTGGGCCTGGCTTCCTCGCCGCGGTAAAACCGGTTAAAGATTAATGACTCGTCGCCGGGCGCGATGCCCGGCCCCCGGTCCGCCACGGTAAGGGCCAGCCAGCCGGGCGGGTTTTCCTCCATGGCCAGTTCCACGCCGGTATCCGGCAAGGAGTACTTCAAGGCGTTGTCCAGCAGGATAAAGACCAGTTGGCTTAAATAATCGGCGTTGGTGGCCACCTGTTTGCCGGCCGGTAACTGACAGGACAGGTCCAAGACCCGGCCTCCGGCCCAGAAGCGGGCCTGTCTGGCGATCTCCGGCCACAATTCATCCACCGGCACGAGATGCTTCTCCATCTCAAAGCCCGCGTCGGCCCGGGCCAGAGCCAGCATATGGTCCAGCAGCCTGGTCAGCCGGCGGGCTTCGCCGGCGATATCTTCCATGGCTTCCCTGGCTGTTTCGGTCTCCAGGTTGGGCAGCTGCAGCAAAAATTCGGTATTGCCGCGGATGGTGGTCAGCGGCGTGCGCAGCTCGTGGGAGGCGTCGGACACAAAACGGCGCTGCAGGTCGTAGCTTTCCTGCAGCCGGTTATACATAACCTCCAAGCGTCCAAACATGTTGTTTAAAGTGTTGACCATGCGGCCCAGCTCATCCTGGGGGCCGGAGTAGTCGATGCGTTTGCTTAAATCGCCGCCCTCCCGGATGGACAGGGCGGTGCGGCTGATTCTTTCCACCGGATGCAGGGCCGCCCGGGCCAGGAACCAGCCCAGCAGACCGGCGATGAACACCGTGGCGGCGCCGCCGGTAAAAACAATTAACCTTATTTTGTCCAGCAGCAAATCAACGGTGGCCAGGGTCCGGCCCACCTGCAAGATGCCGATCAGCCGTCCGTCTACTGACAGGGGCACATTATAAACCCGGATACTTTGCGTGCCGGCGCGCACGGTTTCGTAAAAGGCCTTGTTTTGGCCGGCGGCTTGCAGGGTGTCTTCGCTCAGGGGCAGGTACTGACGGCCCAGGTTGTCGGACCGGCTGATGGTCAGCCCCCGGCTGTCCACCACCTGCAGGTAAGTATCCGGCGTGGCGAAAACGTTGATGTTGGGCAGGGTGATTTCCTGCAATGAAAAGGGTGATTGTCTAACGGCGACGGACCTGACCACGGAAGCGGCGGTGGACGATATGCCGGCGTCCACATCCCGGTACAGGATGCGCCCGGCGGTAAAGATGATTGCTAGGGCAAAAAGCGCCAGGGCCAGGCACAAAACGCCGGTGTACAGCATGGTTAGCTTTAAACGCAGGGACAACCTGAACATCACTCCTTTAAGCTGTACCCGACGCCCCGCATGGTATGGATTAATCGCGGCCGGCCGCTATGTTCCAGCTTTTGCCGGATATTGCCGATATAAACTTCCAGCACGTTTGATTCGCCGGCAAAGTCATAGCCCCAGATGCGCTGCATGATTAGGTCCCTGGTCAGCACCTGACCAGGGTGTTCCATAAAGAGACGGAGCAGCTCAAATTCCCTGGCGGTGAGCGGAATAACCTGCTCACCGCGCTGTACTTCTCTTCTTTCAATGTCCAGCAGCAGATCGGCGAAAGTTAAAGTTAGCTTGTCCCGGCTGTCCCGGGGCCGGGCGCGCCGCAGCAGCGCCCGCACCCGGGCCAGCAGTTCCTCCAGGGCGAACGGTTTGACCAAATAGTCGTCCGCGCCGGCATCCAGACCACGCACCCGGTCCGCCACCTCGTCCCGGGCCGTTAAAAGCAGGATGGCCACGTTGCTTTCCATCCTCAGCCGGCGGCAAACCTCCCAGCCGTCCATACCAGGCATCATGATGTCCAGGATCACCAGCGCCGGCTTAAACTGCCCGGCGGCGCGCAAACCCTCTTCCCCGTTGTGGGCGGTCATTACCTCGTGCCCCTCGAAAACAAGCACCCTTTTCATCATGGCGGTAATCTTCAAATCGTCGTCAATCAGTAAAATACGCACAAAATCAACTCCCGCTAACTCGAGGTTCGAAGTTCGAGGTTCGAGACTATGCACCAGGTTTATTTTTCCGCCAGGGTGATGATCACTATTCTGGGGCCGGTTTTATTTTCTACCTGGAGCCGCACTTGATCGCCTACTTTACTTTTGGCGATCAAGTCGGTGATATCGCCGGCGGTATTAATCTTCTGCCCGTTTATTTTCAGAATGGCGTCTCCTTCCGCCAGGCCGGCTTTTTCGGCCGGTGAACCTGGTACCACTCCGGCCACGATAGCGCCGGTGTTGTCGGAGAGACCCAAATTGGCGGCTAAATCGGCGTTGTTGTTTTGTAAATAAACGCCCATGTAAGGCCGGGAAATTTTGCCGTTGGTGATAAGCGTATTCACCACGCTCTTTACTGTGCTAGAGGGGATGGCAAAACCGATGCCCTGGGCATTGGCGTTGATGGCGGTATTAATACCGATTACGTCGCCTTTGAGATCCAGCAGCGGGCCGCCGCTGTTCCCGGGGTTGATGGCGGCGTCGGTTTGCAGCAGGTTTTTATACTGCCGGTTCTCAATGGTAATCGGCCGGCCTTTGGCGCTGAGTACGCCGCTGGTTACGGTATGGTCCAGTCCGTAGGGATTGCCGATAGCGATTACCCATTCGCCCACCCGGGCGGCGTCCGAATCGCCGAATACCAGGGAAGGCAGATTTTGACCCGCTTTCACTTTAAGCACAGCCAGATCCAACTCGGCGTCCGAGCCAACCAGAGTGGCCGGCAGCGGTTTATCCTGTTCGGAAAGGTAAACCTGGATATCCGTGGCCTGACTGACTACATGTTCGTTGGTTAGGATATAACCGTCTTTGTTGATAATAAAACCGGAACCCAATCCTTGCTGCATTTGTTGACCTTGGCCGGGGGCGCCGAAAAACTGCCGGAAAAAAGGGTCCATGTTTGGCGAAACCGGCTGGGTTGTTTCAATTTGCACTACCGCCGGGCTGCACCGGTCTACCACGCCGGCTATAACATCAGTGCCTTCCGGTGAGGGAGAAGAAGCATAGGCCACCGGCTCAGCGGCGCCTGCTCTGACGGAAAGGGCACTGTCTTTGGGGGCAAAGAAGAATACCCCCGTGATTAAGAGAATCTGCAGTACCAAGGCTACTGTCAGGCCGGTGGCCAAGCTTAACCGGTACTTGTCTTTGAACATCATGATCACCTTCCAAATAAAATTTTTATGATCATCATGATGACATCAACGGCTTAAGATAACCTGAAAATAAAATAAAAAAATTTTCAGGTAACAAATTTCAGGCGCCGCATAATAAAATGTTACTGGTCAGACCCTGTGTTTGTTATTACTCATAGCCCAGGCCCGTAAAGTTATTAACCGTAAGCGATTTCTCGAAGAGTATGAGCGCACGGTTAATAACTTTACGGGCCGGATGATGCTGAACAGTAACGTGTGAACAGTAACAATAAAACGCCACCTACTGTTATCTTAAAATTTTGTTCCTTCTTTTGTCAACCAAAACAACAAATTCCCCTGCTGGGTTTGAAGCGGCATTGCGGTTTTGCAGCAATTATTATATTATGTAAAGATATAATCCAAAATAAATAATTAATAGATAAGTTAGAAGTCAAAACGAGCGACTTTGTGAAAATTATTCCAATGTTGGCTGAAATCTGATGTGGGCTGGAATATGATTGCGCATGAAAGGGGGGAACATTATGGGGTCGGTAATGATTTTGAGCGTTATTGGCGGCATGGGGCTTTTGTTATACGGGATGTATATTATGAGCGAAGCCCTGCAAAAGATAGCCGGACACAGGCTGCGGGACGCTCTTGGTTCGATAGCTCAGAACAGAGTGCTCAGCTTAATCATGGGCGCCTTGATTACAGTATTGTTTCAAAGCAGTACCGCTACCACTGTAATTTTAGTGGGACTGGTAAACGCAACAATTATCACGCTGAAACAAACTTTGGGCATTATTCTGGGGGCTGATATCGGCACCGCCGTCACAGCCCAACTGATTGCCCTTAAAGTGACGGAGATCGCGCTGCCTGTGGTGGGTTTTGGCGCCATCATTATTTTCTTTGCCAAACGGGATAAATACCGCCGCATCGGTCAGGCGTTTTTAGGTTTTGGCCTATTGTTTTTGGGTTTGAAGATCATGGCCGACGCCATGTCTCCCCTTCGCGATTCGCCGTTTTTTACCAATCTTTTTTTGCATATGAGTGATAATCCCCTCTTAGCCATTTTTACGGCGGCGGTGTTTACCTTTTTGGTCCACAGCAGCGCGGCCACCATCGGCATTATGATGGTGTTGGCTATGCAGGGCATGTTGCCCCTGGTGAGCGCCATCTATTTGATTTATGGCGCCAATATAGGCACTTCTTTTACCGCCGTACTGAGCAGTCTCAGTTCTACCAGAGAAGCCCAAAGAGTTGCCGCGGCCCACGTTATTTTTAAAGTAGCCGGGGTATTGCTGTTTCTGCCTTTTTCCATTCCCTTTGCCAAATTGCTGGCCTCCGTTTCTTCGGATCCCGGTTTTCAAGTGGCCAACGCCCATACTTTTTTCAATATCGCCATCGCGGTGATCTTTCTGCCCTTTACGAACTACTTTGCTGTTTTTTTGGAAAAAATTTTACCGGCCAAGAAAGGTTTCACCGGCGAGCCCATTTATCTGGATGATTCTTTGATTGGGACCCCTTCTATTGCCATCGGGCTGGCTTTAAAAGAAGTTATTTATATCTCCGATAACGCGCTGAATATGTTAAAGGAAGTAAAAATGGTCTTAGAAAGTTATAGCGCCGATCGGGCGGAATCAATTTTAAAGCTTGAAAACAGGGTGGACCAGCATACGTTGGCCACCAGGTATTATCTGACCCGGATCTTGAGAAACGCTCTGTCCCGGGAGGATTTTACCAGATGCTTAAGGCTGATTAATATCGTTAACGAGTTGGAAAAAATAGGCGATGTGATTGAAAAGGATTTGCTTTACCTGGCCGAAAGCAAAGAAATTAATAACGCCAAGTTCTCTGAAGAAGGCAAAAGAGAGCTGGAGTTGATGTACAATAATATTTATAAGCTGGCTAACATGGTGAACAATATTATTATGACCAATGATTCCCGGACTACTTATGAGGCCTTGTGCCTGCAGGAGGAAATTACCGATCTGGAGTTCAGATCGCGTATTTCGCATATTCAGCGGCTCAGTAAAGGGATCAGCGAATCCGAGAACAGCAGCGCCATTCACTTGGAGTTAATCAACGCTTATTTGAGAATTGGGCAGCATTTGTTCCAGATTATTGAAATTGCCAATGATCCGGAAATATTGGATACGAAAAACATGCATGATTTTTATACCGGCGATAATATTTTCGATGCGGCGGTTCCCAAACAGGTTACTAAGCAGTAATGCTGCCATAAGCCGGGAATCCAACGGACACTGCGTCATGGCCAATCTGATCAAAGAATGAGATGCAACAAGAGCAAAGCCGGTTTAATCCACTAATTTTAGTGGGTTAAACCGGCTTTTAACTTACTTTCTTTTAGCTCCATTTAGAGCTGGGTGTAAAATAATTAGCCTCCGTTTTTGAGCTTGGTGCTAGCTGAAGTGGCAGTGAATAGTAACGGCAGTGAATAGTAACGGCAGTGAATTGTAACGGTAAAAATGGCGTTTTTTGCCTACAGCTTTTTTATCATTGATTTGCCATTGGCGGGCAGAATAGCAAAGTGAGCTTTGCACAATTACTAATTACTATTGAGGGGAAGGGAGGTGTAACGTTGAAAAAAACATTGGTTTGTTTATCTGTGGCAGTGCTTTTGTTGTTTGGCGTTATACAGGCGGTTTCGGCGGCCGGAATGGAGTGGGACGGCGGCCGGCAGATGAAGAATAATAGCATGAAGTTTAACCTGCCGGAAAAGTTAAACCTTACCGAACAGCAAATCACTAAAATTAAAGAGGTGGCGCAAAAGAACTACGAGCAGACCCGCGGCTTGCGCATTAAACTGATGGACAGCCGCCAGGAGCTTAAACAACTCAAGCTGCAGAAAAATCCCGATCAGGCGCAAATTGACGCCAAAACAAAAGAAATTACGGATCTGCAGAAACAACTGCACGACATTATGCAGCAGAACAAAGAGCAGTGTCTGTCGTTACTGACCAAGGAACAACGGGAACAGATAAAACAGCTGCACGGTAACTGCCGTGGTTTTGCCGGTGGTTCAGGAGCGGCCAAACAGTAATACTCTTTGCATTTATACTACGGTGCAGAATTTTGCAGAGCAAAACTCCGCAGCCAAAAAGCCTTCCCGGCTAGCCGGGAAGGCTTTTAAGATCGCGATTAGCAGCTGGTTTACCAGTTATTGCGGCGCTGTTGGAAACATTCCTTGCAATAGACCGGTTTGTCGCCGCTGGGCTTGAAGGGTACGGTGGTTTCCCTGCCGCACTCAGAGCAGATCGCTTCGTGCATCTGGCGCGGTCCGCGGTCGTAACCGCCTCTGTTTCTGTTTTGGGCCTTTCTTGCCGCCCTGCATTCGGGGCAACGGCCAGGCTCGTTGGTGAAACCTTTTTCCGAGTAAAATTCCTGTTCGGAAACCGTAAAGATAAAGTCGCGGCCGCATTCCTTGCAGTTTAAATTTTTGTCACTGTACATAAAAAAACCTCCACTACTAGTATTGCCCGTTCCGGGGAAGGTATTCATAAACTCTCCCAGGCTGGACAATCGGAAGGTTTCTGTACTTCACTTCACCAGTATTAACGAGCTTTTTCTAAGTATAATTTCAGGAGCAAAAAAAATCAAGCAATATTATCTTTTTATAATATTTTTATGTTCCCGGTTGAGGATGTATAATGTAGTTGAGCAAGAATGTGGAAAAATAGATTAACGGAGGGCTGGTATGTTTAAAGTAGCTACTTATAACGCCAATTCCGTCCGGGCCAGGCTGCCGATCATCATGGATTGGCTGGCGGCAGAAAAACCGGACGTGTTGTGTCTGCAGGAAACCAAGGTGGAAAACCACAATTTTCCCGCCGCTGATTTTAACGACCTCGGTTACCGGGTGCTTTATAAGGGACAAAAATCATATAACGGGGTAGCCGTTGCCAGTGTTCATGAATTGACGGAACTGTCAATTGATATTTCAGCTTTTGCCAGACCGGGGGAAGCGCGGCTGATTGCCGTGCAGGTTAAAGGCGTCAATATTATCAATACCTATATCCCCCAAGGCAAAGCGCCGGACACCGATGAGTTTGCATACAAGCTCAATTGGCTCAGAGGCATGCGCGATGTCTTTGCCCGCGATTTCAGCCCCGACGCCTATTTGCTTTGGACAGGCGATTTTAATGTCGCTCCCGAGCCTATCGACGTACACAGTCCCGAAAAGCTGCTGGGTCATTTGGGTTATCATCCCATGGAGCATCAGGCGCTGCAGTATGTGAAAGACTGGGGTTTTGAGGACATTTTCCGCCGTCATGTGCCCGAAGGCGGCCACTACACCTTTTTCGATTACCGGGTGCCCAACGGCGTAAAAAGAAAAATGGGCTGGCGGATCGACCATATCTGGACCACCGGGCCGCTGGCAGCATTATCCCGCGCCGCCCGTATTGATATGGCGCCAAGGCTGAAAGAAAAACCGTCGGATCATACTTTTCTGGTGGCTGAATTTGAACTGGATTGAAGCAGATTGAACTGGATTGAAGTAAATTGAACTGGATTGAAGCAGATTGAACCGGATTGAAGTAGATTAAACTGGATTGAGCCGATTTACACTATGAAAGTAACAAACGGGGAATGATCTTATGCCGGATGATAAACATGGGCCGCCAGCCGAGGCAAACCCGGGGGGCGCAAACGATGGCGGCGAAAACGAAGACCTGCGCCAAGGTCAAAATCGTAATGACGATAACGATGGCCATGCCGGCGACGACGGCTATGCTAACGGCGATGGCGGCAGCTATGATGACGACGATGGCGACAGCTTTGCCGATGATGACGGCGACGGTGATAGCTATGACGATGATGACGGCGACGGTGATAGCGATGACGACGATAATGGCTATGAAGACGGCGATGCCGATGATTATGACGATTATCTGGAGGACGGTTACGAGGATGACCGGGATAAAGATTACCCGGCGGCTTACGATTTGGAATATCTGAAACAGCTTCCGGATGACGATGACGACGATTGGGAGGCTGAATCGGCAAAAGCGGCTAAACCTCCTTGGCTGCGCCTGGTGGCCCTTGGGACAGTGCTGATTTTTTTTGCCCTTGCCTTTGTGGTATCCTGGGCGGCGCTGCCCTTTCCATTGGCCGATCTGGTCAACCGTTCCCTGGAACTGCAGAAGGGCGGCGGCGTCCGGCAGCTGCAGGCGCCGGTAGTGCAGATAAATGTTGTCGCCCGGCAGGGGGCCGCTATTGGCGCGGAAAACAAGTCCGGCACCGGGTTCAATATCAGTCCGGAAGGATTGATCGTCACCAATCGCCACGTTATTGAGGGCGCGCTTAACATGACCATTACTTTTTCCAACGGTAAAATCTACAAGGCCCAAAGCTGGCACACCCAGTCTGACTATGATTTGGCCGTGATCAAACTGCAGGGGGAAAACCTGCCGGTGGCGCCGGTTAACCAGGGCGGCTATCCCCAAATCGGGGAGCAAATCACCGTGGTAGGTAATCCGCTGGGCTTGAATAAGGTGGTGGCGGACGGGACAGTAGACGGTTATCTGCGCGTGGGGGACAGCCCCGGACCGGTGTTCAGCATCGATGTTCCGGTTTACCCCGGCAACAGCGGCAGCCCGGTGTTTAACAGCAGCGGCCAAGTAATCGGGGTGGTTTTCGCCAACTACCAAAAGGAAGTTAACGGTCAAACCAAAACCTGTGGTCTGAGTGTGCCCATTAGGTTTTTAAAGACGCAGGCTTAGTAAATGGGAGGACCAGCGATGTCAAGAGTAGCGCAAGTACTGGCGCTGCCCAAACAGTTTGGCAAAACCGGCGGTTATGATCTTCAGGTTGTCAGCTCTCAAGCGTCGGTGCAGGATTACCTCGATGCTTTAAACCGGGCGGTGGAGGAATTGCCTTTAAGCCGCAGCCGGAACAAAGGGACCGACTGCGCCGGCTGCGATTTGTGCTGCGGGGAACGTGCGCCCCTTACCTGGCCTGACATAGGGAGACTAAGAAAACATCTTGGTTTGAACGGGGAGCTCCAGAGCCTGCTGGATCGGGTGGCCCATATTGCGGTAGACGGCCCGGTGGTCGACATTACTCTTCGCCGTGCAGAGGACGGCCACTGCTGTTTCCTGGACCGAAGCAAAAAACTGTGCACCATTTATCCGGCCCGACCGCTGGTTTGTCAAACCTTTATCTGCTGTAACGGAACCGGCCGGGCGGCCGGAGTGCGTAAATGGGTGGTTAATTTGGGTGAAGACGAGTTGGTGCGCCAGTGGCTGCAGCAGGCCGCGGCGCGAGGGGAAAAACCGCGTTATCATTGGGGGAACCGGCCCAATCTGCGGCTTGACGACTGGCAGCCTAACGCCTTTACGGGCCTTAAGCAGTACTGTCAAGTACTGCTTAAGGATATTTTGCCGCCTGATTTATGGCATAAGTTGTTAAAATGACACTGGGAAATGGCGCTGTTAACTGCTTAACGCACTTTTCTGCTGAGCCTGGCGGTGTGCTTTTTCAACAGCAGTTTATATTTATCGTATTGTTCTTGCAGATATTCCCGGCCTTTAAACTTGGGATTGTTCAGCACCGTGAAGCCGAGCAGCGCCAGCAGGAGGAGCAAAACCAGGAACAAGGCTGTTTTCCAGCTTTGGCGAATGCTGGCCGGGCTGTTGATACCCTCAGTGGCGGTATTTCCATTGGCGCTGTTCTGCAGCTGATCAGCAGGCGGCGGATCCAGACCCAGCAATATCGGTACTGATTGTGCCAGTAGGCTAATACCGTTTTCGGCCGCCCTTTTTTCGTTGGTGTAAGTGCCGGCCTCAATAAGCAGGGCGGTGGAGAGCAGATCCTGGTTATAATTACCATGGGCAATATAAATTTCCTTCACCAGTTTAGGGTTTTGTTTATTGCTAAAAGCCAGCAGCCGCTTGGCGAAATCCAGGTTAGCAGCCATTTTGGGGTTCTGCCGCCCAACCACCAACCGCAGTTGGGTGGCTTGCCGATCAGCGGCGTGCTCGTAAAATTTGGGGTTGTCCACACCGTCCCGGTGCACGTCAAACATGGCCGCCGGTCTTTTTTTGAGCAATTTGAACGCGGTCCGGCGGGAGCGGTAGTAAGCGTTGGCGTCATGGGGGTCGTGGGGCGTGCGATCGTAAAGGACATTAACCTGTTCCTTTTTTAAAGCGGTGCTTAAGGAATTGCCCACCTGATAAATGCCCCCCTTAAAAGGGATGGTGTAGGTGCCGTCCGAAGGCAGGTAGGATTCATCCGAATGAGTATGATATATGGCGATCGGGCGTTTGACCCATTCGTCTTTAGCCGCTGCCGGTATTGTAAGATGGTCATAATATTTAACCATGGCCAGATAATCTTGATCCCGGCCCATCAGTTCCACCCGGGCAATTTTTTTCCTTATTGCCGTCACCCGGTAATGCAGCCCGCCGGCGCTAATAATTTCGTCGCCGATATAGGGATGGCGCGAAGTTATGGTCACCAGACCGCCCTTTTGATTGACGAAACGGTAATTGTTGCCGGTTTGATGGTCGTTGTTTGCTTTATTGCCGCCTTGCACAATCAGGAATAATAGCGCCAGCAGTAATAATAAACCCAACGGAAAAACAGTTTTAAATTTGCACATCACGCCACAACTCCCTGATTATACCTGAAAGATGCTTGAAATAACTTAACTTAAAAGAATTTTTCCCCGAACCGGCGGAGAATTATTATCCTTTTGCCGAGAAAAAAATATAATGCTGTATCTAGTGTTGTGCCATTTGCGCGGAATAAAAACAAGCTCCGGGAGTTGGTTGCTGATGAATAACCAAGAAACGCCGCCTTGTCCCAGCGGACGTTACTTAAAGATTGCCGCAGGCGACACCCTTTACCTGATTGCCCAGCGGGTGGGCACCACAGTTTCCGAATTGCTTTTGTTAAATCCTGGTCTGGATCATTTGCAGCTGCAGATCGGGCAACTGCTGTGCATCCCTCAGCGACCCTGTCCTTCCATGGTTTTCTGGGAAGTATCACCGGGCGATACTCTTTTTACTATCGCCAAAGCCTCCGGTACCACCGTAGGGAAGCTGTTGGAGTTAAATCCGGGCATTGATCCCTTGAGCTTGCAGATTGGGCAGGCGGTTTGCCTGCCCGGGTAAGCAAAGTCTCGAGGTTCGAGGTTCGAAGTTCGAGGTTCGATTTAAAGCTACTGGGCAGTGAGTTTACTGTTCACGCGTTACTGTTTGGCGTGCCTGGGCTTAGAGTACCAACAAACACTGAACAGTAACAGCCGATTTGATCGGGGCAGACAAATTTACTTTCCAGCCAGGAAAATAAATTCGTCATGCAGAAAAGGACATGCATATGACGATATCTGACGACATCTGGCGTTCGACAATTCATCAACAATTCTTCAAGACGAACAGCACTTATAGACGCAACGCGCCGCTAAACTGGAGGAGAGTAGAATGGAAAAGGTTAGAGATAGGGATAGGGATTTAAAGCGCTATACGCTGCTGGTGTCATCCGCCGCCGGTTTTCTGGCGCCTTTTATGGGCAGTTCGGTCAACCTGGCGATCCCGTCCATCGGTCTGGCATTTAACGCCAGTACTTATATGTTAAGCTGGCTGGCGACCAGTTATATCCTGGCCTCGGCAGCCTTATTGCTGCCCTTTGGACGCTTGGCCGATATTATCGGCCGGAAGAAAATATTTGTCATTGGTATAATTACTTTCTGCCTTTTTACGCTGCTGTGCGGGCTGGCTTGGTCCATTGAGTCCCTGGTAGTCTTCCGTGTCCTGCAGGGTATTGCCAGCGCCATGCTTTTCAGCACCAGTATGGCCATCCTCACCTCGGTATTCCCGCCCTATGAACGGGGTAAGGTGTTGGGCATCAACGCGGCTGCCGTATATGTAGGCTTGTCTTTGGGACCGGTTTTGGGCGGGGTAATTAATCACAACTTTGGCTGGAAGTACATTTTTTTAATGACCGCGTTGATTTCCCTTGGTGTTGTTGTGCTTGCTTTGGGCAAGCTGAAAGGCGAATGGACCGGCGCCCGGGGTGAAAAATATGACTTTGGCGGCGTGGCTTTATATGTGGTCGGTCTGGTGGCGCTGACCTATGGGTTTTCGTCGGTGGCCGCTTCCCAATGGGCCTGGCTCTTTATGGGAGTCGGCCTGGTTTTGATAGTATTATTTGTCATGTGGGAGGTGCGTGTGCGGCAGCCGATGATAGACATGCACCTGTTCACTAACAACCCCCCCTTTGTTTATTCCAATCTGGCGGCGCTTATAAATTACAGCGCCACCTTTGCGGTGGGTTTTCTGCTTTCTTTGCACTTGCAATTAGTAATGGGTTATAATTCCCAGGCTGCCGGACTGATTCTGCTCGCCCAGCCGGTTTTAATGGCGGTGGTATCGCCAATTTCCGGCAGATTTTCCGACTTGGTGGAACCACGGATCTTGTCCTCCTGGGGCATGGCCCTGACCGCTTTGACCCTGGTTTGTCTTTGTTTTATTAGCGCGACTATGCCCTTGTGGATCTTGATAGCCGATCTGGCCGTTCTGGGCATTGGCTTGAGTTTGTTCTCCACCCCCAACAGCAACGCGGTAATGAGCGCGGTGGAAAAAAGTTATTATGGGGTTGCCGCTTCTGCCCTGGGGACTATGCGCATGGTCGGACAAGCTTTAAGCATGGCGATTGTGACCATGGCCTTGGCAATGTATGTGGGGCATACTGAGCTCACCGCCGTTAATGGCGAACATCTTTTGGCCGGCGCCAGACTGGCGTTAATTATTATGTCCGTGCTTTGTTTTGTGGGTATCTTTGCCTCCCTGGCCAGAGGCAAAGCCGGAGGGGCGAAAGACACAGCCGCCAAATTGTCCCGGGCCGGCGGCCGGGCTGGCAATGCCGGCCCAAAGGGCGAAAATTAAATTTCAATCTTTTTTAATCACTTCTTGCAATTAAGCTAAAATGTGTCACACATACTCGATAGATTTGAGGGAACCATAACATTGAAAGTGAGAAACAACTAATTGACAAAAGGGGGTTATTTTAATTGGCTACAGGACAAAGGAGTAATCGTAAACTGGTCCCACAGGCTTCCCAAGCGATGGAACAATTTAAATATGAAACAGCGGCCGAACTGGGCATTCCCAACTATCACGGTTATCTTGGCGACGTACCTTCCCGGATCAACGGTTCGGTAGGAGGCAACATGGTCAAGAAAATGATTGCCTCTTACGAACAGAGTCTGGCTCAAGGTCAACAACCGCCGACTCCCCAGATGACCAACAAGCTTTAAGACAAGTAATCAAAATACTGCCGGCCTGAAGAAGGCCGGCAGTATTTTGATCGTTACTGTTCAGTGTTTGTTGATCCTCAAAGTGAATACGGCACGCCAAACCGTTAACCGTAAGCGATTTCTCAGCGAGCATGAGCGCACGGTTAACGGTTTGGTGTGCCGCTCGATGCCGAACAGTAACGTGTGAACAATAACTTTCTATCGGGAACTTTGGAAAGGGATGGGTAGCCTGCTTGGCATATATTTGCATAAATTTTTATTTTTCGGATACCATAGCCATGGAGGTGAAAAAATGGCCAATATCAAATGTAATGTTACGGAGTGCGGTTTTAATAATTCCGTGGAATGCGCGGCTCCGATGATCCACGTGGATCGGAACAGTACCAAAAGCGCCGGCACTTCGGAACACACCAAATGTGAAACTTTCAAGCCCAAGAAATAGGATGATAATCTACCAGAAGAAACCGGCACAATGGGGTGCCGGTTTTTTTTCTTAACAGTCATTCTTTTTAGCAGTAACCATTTAAGGATTGTTTTTCTCAAATCTTTTCTGCTAAGACTTGATTTAATGTGCTGTTATAATTAAAATATATTTGTTAGTGGTTACGGGGTTAAATTGTTTTTCATAGTCGCATTATATAAAATAACCAGATTAAGGGGGAATTAGTTTGAGTTTTGAAGTTTACAGACCGAGATCTACCAGAGATAACATGGTGGCTTTAACCAAGCACCACATCAGGTTGGGCGGCAAACTGGCAGAAAAATTAGGCAGCGGACGGGTGGAGGTGGCCTATGATAAGGAAACAGGCAAACTCAGGATCCGTGGCGTGAAAGAGGGCGGCATGCTGCTGAATAAAAACAAAATTGGCGCCCGGGGTATTTTTAGCTTTTTTAATATCGAAGACAAAAAAGGCAATTATCGCGCTGATTATGATGAAAAGACCAAAGTGGTTTATGTTTACCTGCATCCGGCGGACTAAACAGCTGCTGCTAATACCAGTTTAAAATGTGTATTAGCAGCAGCCTTTTTACGATTAACAATTTAGTGGACCGGCGCGACAAGTGTTTGGCCTGGCGCCGAAAACCTGTCGC